>UOFE01000036.1_pt1 | contig 107558 bp, 102 predicted proteins | sample 1988381 | NCBI WGS metagenome assembly UOFE01 (sample SAMEA4712194, study PRJEB27164) | hydrothermal vent metagenome | biome: marine basaltic hydrothermal vent biome; feature: marine hydrothermal vent; material: mineral | place: Pacific Ocean | collected 2011-06-14/2011-07-23 | depth 1689 m
TCGATACAAGCCACCTTTAATCCCTGACAGTTTTCGATGGTTTGAATAAAACTCGAAGCCCCAAGCATACTTTCATGCGTATCGGTACCTAACCAAACAAAACCACACCCCATATGCTCTACTCTTATCATACCCTTCATGCTTCTGCCTCTATCACACCTAAATTTGATCCTTGATAAGAAACATCTTACACATGTTGACACCTCTCTCTGTACTTCTGACACTAGTTGATTGTTTTCTCAGTACCAGACGCAAACATTTCCACTAGTGCCCGACCTAATCCTATAGTAACTTAATGGTTTGAACGTACTCCGAAAGCTATCTACTGAACTATCGACATATGACTCTACAGCGAAGCACATAATTGTGTCCGGTTGTGATACATTTTTAATACACGTGTGAGCGTATCTAGATTAATGATTTCTTGCTCAATATCATTGATATATTGTCGGATGACAGCGGAACTGATAAAATCGACTGTGTCTGTAAGGATGACTTTCATTGCTAACCTGTGAAAATGGTGGGTTATGCAAATTCAAATACTGACCTCAACATTGTCAGCGTTGTACTCCCAGCTTAGCCATAACCCCAAATTGGGCTCGAATTCTATATTGAATGGACTTCTTAGTAAAGAAAACAACTTTCCGTCAACATCGTACTTCATCTAGCCAACTATTCAAAATCCTTCTTCAAGGTCTCAATCACTTTAAAAGCACTCAAAACATCTTCTTTTGGAATCGAAAGGAAACTCGTTAAGGACTTTTTAAGTTGTGTCGTCGATATGCCACTGGTTCTCTCAAGATACACCACTTCACAGTGATCTTTTAAAAAATCAAATTTCCCATCCCAATCATCGCCCATCGCAAATACATCAACATTATGCAGCTTGATATCGTCTATTTTTTGCTCCCATGAATTCTCTGAAATAACTTTGTCAACACATTTTATATTCTCAACAATCTCTGCTCGTTGCTCATAAGGTATCAAAACTGTTTTATCTTTAAGCTCATTAAACTCATCACTTGAAACAGCGACTATAAGCTCATCACCAAGTTTAGCCAAACGCTGTAGTAATTTTAAATGCCCTATGTGAAACATATCGAATGTGCCATAGGTTATTACCGTTTTTTTCATATTTTTTTAAATCACTTACTTGCTTTAAATAGAGCACAACGAAATAAACTGTTTACTCCGACACTACCAGCATTATATTTTCCTTGGTGGACTATAACCTAGAATTTAGAGTGGATACTACATTTAGTAACTTTTTCAACGAAGAACACCTCTAACACAAATTCATACAAAAATAAATTCGACTGCGATTAAAAAGCAGCTGTTAGTGTGGAGTTTATAGTGATATTTAATACTGGCGGACACCCATATTGCTTATTCACTATTCGATAAAATTAATCAATGGTGATCACTCTGCTCATACTTAGATAATTAACACATATCTATTACTCATAGCTTGTTAATTCTTCTATGCATAACTCTAGCCCGTTTTTCCAGTCAGGCATCCTTAAGTTGAATGTGTTTTCCAATTTTTTCAGTATTAATTGTGAGTTCATCGGTCTTATTACTGAGGCAGGATATTCAGATGTTGGAATCGCAATAATATTTTTAATTGCCAACGGCGTAATAAGGCGCTTATCTGCCATTTTAATAATTTCTTCTGTAAATCCATACCAACTAGTTAAGCCTGATGCCGTCATATGGTACAGACCAGAAGAAAAGGCACCGTTATGCTTTTCTCTTGCAGCCTGCTCCACACATGAAATTGTCGTATCTGCAATCAACCGGGCAGAAGTTGGTGCACCTATTTGGTCCGATACAACTCTTAATTCTTCTTTTTTCTGAGCTAATTTCAACATGGTCAGCATGAAATTATTGGCTCTAGAAGCATATACCCAAGAAGTTCGCAATATCAAATAGTCACATCCTGATGATTGAATTGCTAATTCACCTGCACGCTTTGTTCGACCATAAGCATTAACTGGATTTGGCTCGTCAGTTTCTAAATATGGAGTCGTTTTTACTCCATCGAAAATGTAGTCTGTAGAATAATGTACCAATAACGCATCTAAACCCAATGCTTCCTCAGCAAGTATGCCGGGAGAGATGCCATTAATTTTCATGGCAAGTTCCTCTTCTTCCTCGGCTTTGTCAACCGCTGTATAAGCAACTGCATTACAAATGATATCAGGGCTGACATTCCGTACAATTTGACGGAGACTTTCTGGATCTAAAAAATCAACATCATCTTTATCAAGAGCAGTTACCTCACCAAGTGCTTGTAATGATCGATTTAACTCCCAACCAACTTGACCACGTTTTCCAAATAATAAGATTTTCATTTTTTCAAATAATTTTTTTAATCAAACATGTTCGCATCTTTAAATAATATTCCCTGTGCATCTTTTTCTGAAATTATTGGCTTACTCTTAATCTCCCAGTTAATGGCTAACTGCTCATCATCCCAACGGATACACCGTTCAAACTCTGGTGCAAAGTAATCGGTAGTTTTATATAAAAAATCTGCAGATTCAGATAAGACCACAAACCCATGAGCAAAACCTTGAGGCACCCACAATTGACGCTTATTTTCTACAGATAAGACATTACCTGTCCATTTACCAAAAGTATCAGATGACCGTCTTATATCAACAGCAACATCTAGCACTTCACCTTGTATAACTCTTATTAGCTTACCTTGCGGCTGTCGTATCTGATAATGCAAGCCTCGTAACACGCCTTTTGATGACTTTGAATGGTTATCTTGTACAAAATCAGCATCCACACCTGTATATTCTACAAATTGCCTTTTATTAAAACTCTCGAAGAAAAAACCTCGCTCATCTCCAAAAACTTCAGGCTCTATAATTAAAACATCCGGTATATTAGTTGGCATAATCTTCATTTTGGCAGCCCATCCTCACCCGCTCTACGAAGCAAATACTTTCCATATTGGCTTTTTCTTAGGGGCTGCGCCAGCTCAATCAGTTCTTCTTTACTGATATACTCCATTTCGTAGGCGATTTCTTCTATGCAAGCAACTTTCAAACTTTGTCTATTTTCAATAGTTTGTATGTAGTTCGAAGCCTCCAATAAACTTTCATGTGTACCAGTATCTAACCAGGCAAATCCGCGGCCCATCAATGAAACTTTTAATTGACCTTGCTCAAGATACTTTTGATTTACTGTGGTTATTTCTAGCTCACCGCGCGAAGAAGGCTTTACCTGCTTGGCCACTTCGATGACGTTGTTTGGATAAAAATACAGTCCTACAACCGCATAATGACTTTTAGGGACATCAGGTTTTTCTTCGATACTTAAAACATTTCCGTTTGCATCAAACTCAGCCACACCATAACGTTCAGGATCTTTTACATAATAACCAAAAACAGTTGCCTTATTGCTCGCAACATTCTCTGCAGCATTTGCCAGCATTTCAACTAGACCCTGACCATAAAAAATATTATCTCCCAATACAAGACAGACATCGTCATCACCTATAAATTCTTCACCGAGAATAAAAGCCTGCGCAAGGCCATCAGGTGATGGCTGTTCTATATATGAAAATGACATACCAATACTCTTACCATCACCCAGCAACTCTTCAAATCTTGGTAAATCATGTGGTGTCGAAATAATAAGCACTTCAGTTATACCCGAAAGCATCAACACTGATAAAGGATAATAAATCATCGGCTTATCATAAATCGGCATCAGTTGTTTACTGACGCCTTGCGTTATCGGATACAATCGCGTTCCTGAGCCGCCCGCTAAGATTATGCCTTTCATTTATCTTCTCCTGTACCCAACCTTTGTCTTTGATAACTACCATCTTGTACATGCTGGCACCATCCCGCATTTCCCAGATACCAGTGAATGGTTTTTTCGATACCACTTTCAAAGGTTTCTTCAGGTGTCCACCCCAGTTCAGTCGCTATTTTATCTGCATCTATCGCATATCGCATGTCATGTCCTGGGCGATCAGTGACATAAGTAATGAGCGCTTCATGTGGAATATGCGGAGAATCAGGAACGAACTTATCCAGCAGTCCACATATGGTTTTCACCACCTCAAGGTTAGTTTTTTCATTATGTCCGCCAATGTTATAGGTTTCACCTGTTTTTCCTGTTTCAAGAACCAACCTTAATGCTCTCGCATGATCATCGACATGTAACCAGTCACGAATCTGATTGCCTTTACCATAGATGGGCAAAGGCTTGCCTTCCAGTGCATTTAGCGTTACTAACGGGATCAATTTTTCTGGAAACTGATAACCACCGTAATTATTAGAGCAATTGGTTATTACAACAGGAAATCCATATGTTCTATGCCAAGCTCTTACCAAATGGTCAGACGAAGCTTTACTGGCTGAGTAAGGTGAACTGGGCTCATAACTGGTCTCTTCGGTGAAATACCCGGTTTCATCAAGATCACCATAAACTTCATCCGTCGAGACATGGTGAAATCGAAAATGATCTTTTTTCTCGCCCGTTAATCCATCCCAATATTTTTTCGCCACATCAAGCAGGTTATAAGTTCCAACGATATTCGTCTGAATAAATTCGGCCGGCCCATCAATCGAACGATCGACATGAGATTCCGCAGCAAGATGCATAACCGCGTCCGGTTGGTAGTGCTGAAAAACTCGCTCTAACGCTTTGATGTCACAGATATTTACATGCTCAAAGGTATATCGTTCGCTTTTTTCTGCCTCAGCAAGCGATTCTAAATTACCCGCATAGGTCAAAGCGTCAAGGTTTACGACATCGTGTGACGTATCATTGATATATTGCCTGATGACGGCAGAGCCGATAAATCCAGCGCCGCCTGTTACGATGACTTTCATCTTATTCCTTCATAAATGGTGGAGCTAAGCGGGATCGAACCGCTGACCTCAACACTGCCAGTGTTGCGCTCTCCCAGCTGAGCTATAGCCCCATAGTGAACGCGAATCTTATATTGAATGGGTTTTTTAGTAAAGAACACATCGCGTGTAAATGTTTACAAATAACCTGTTTACAAGCAATGATAAAATTGGTTAGTATTCGACCAACCAAGGAACGCACTAACAATCAGGATGATTGAACATGGAATCAGACAGAACCCGATGGAATGGGTATAACATCTCATATTTTCGATTAAATTCTATCGACGCATTCAAAAGCGTCTGTTTCAGCCTACGTCCCCATCAAATTCAAAACACTAAGTTTTGACGCGCAATCCTGCGCATTATTTAACGACAAGGAGTATTAAAAATGGAAAAATCTAGAAATCTATCACTACTATTATTAACTGTTGCAAGCTGTACCGCTTACGGTAGCCACGCTTCCATTATCATCAATGAATTTGATTATGATCAGGCAGGATCAGATACAGCTGAATTTATTGAATTATTTAATCCAGGCAACTCAATCATTTCGCTTGAAAACTATTCAATCGATTTAATCAATGGTTCAAATTTATCTGTTTACCGTTCAATTGACCTGAGTGGGTTTAGCATTAATACCAATGATTATTTTGTGATATGCGGCGACGCTAGTCTTGTCGCCAACTGTGACTATAGCTTTACTTCAACCAGTGGCTGGATTCAAAACGGATCGCCCGACGCCATTGGACTTTATGATGACGGTAATTTACTGGACTTTGTTGCCTATGAAGGCGCAATACTGCCTTATACAGCAGATAACACATTAACGGTCAAAGATAATACTAGTGGTACTGTCAGCATTTCCAGATTCTTCGACAACGGCAACGCGCTTGATTATGATCTTGGTTGTATTACACCCGGATCTCAAAACATTGTCGGATCAGGAGATTGCTCTATAACCTCAGTGAATCCGGTTCCGGTGCCTGCCGCGATATGGCTATTTGGCACTGGCCTGTTAGGTCTAACAGGATTTGCCAGAAAAAAATAAGTCTGTGAATGGCTGGTCGTAATTTTCTATTAAATTATGACCAGCCTGTACTTTATAAGATTGATAACAATCTATTTATTGCTAATAAAGGAAATTGCCTGCTCCAGACGATTTAGCGTTTTATCTTTACCAAGCAACTCTAGCGTCACATCGATTGATGGTGATTTACCATGACCGGTTACTGCCAGTCGTAATGGTTGCCCCACTTTGCCAAAACCCACTTCAAGCGTATTTACCGTTTCTTCCACGACATGATGTATAGCACTCGCTGACCAATCTTCCAACTCACTGTACTGCTGTTTTAACGACTCAAGGACCGGCAAACTTGTTTCTTTGAATTGTTTCTTCGCTTGCTTGGCATTGTATTCACCCACATCTTCATACAGAAAACGAATATCATTTGCTAGCTCCACCAGTGTATTACAACGCTCCTGAAATACGCTCAGCACTGTTACTAAATCCGGCCCATTCTCCAGAGAATAACCTGCTGACGAAATATATTCCTGCAGTATCTCAGCTAACACTTCGGGTGGTTTGTTTTTTATATAGTGTTGATTCAACCAAAGTAATTTCTCTGTATTAAATGCTGAGGCAGATGTGTTTATATCAACCGCATCAAACAGGTCGATCATCTCTTCACGACTAAAAATTTCCTGATCGCCATGTGACCAGCTCAATCTAACGAGATAATTAATTAAAGCTTCTGGTAGAAAACCGTCTTCCTTATATTGCATAACACTAACGGCGCCGTGGCGTTTCGACAAACGTTTACCATCATCGCCCAGAATCATCGGCACGTGTGCATATAGTGGTAACGGTGCACCTAATGCTTTTAATATATTAATCTGCCGAGGCGTATTATTTAAGTGGTCGTCTCCACGAATGATATGTGTCATTTTCATATCCCAGTCATCAACCACCACCGTTAAATTATAAGTTGGCGTACCGTCAGTACGGGCAAGAATAAGGTCATCCAGTTCACGGTTATTAATAACCACCCGCCCTTTCACCATATCGTCAATAACCACATCACCTTCATGCGGGTTATTGAATCGAATAACCGTATTCTCTGCAGCGGCAAGATTTTTTTCACGACAGCAACCGTCATAACGGGGTTTATCCTTGTTCGCCATCTGCTGCTCGCGCAGTTCAGTTAGACGTTCTTTGCTACAGTCGCAATGGTAGGCATTTCCACTATCAAGCAACTGCTGAATGACTTCTTTATAACGCTCAAATTGATGCGTCTGATAAAAAGGCCCCTCATCATAATCAAGTCCTAACCACTCCATACCGTCCAAAATAGCTTGCACTGACGCTTCGGTTGAACGCTCACGATCCGTATCTTCGATACGTAATATAAACTTACCACCCATTTTTTTGGCATATAACCAGGAAAAGAGCGCAGTACGGGCACCACCGACATGCAGGTATCCAGTAGGACTAGGAGCAAAACGAGTACGAACAGACATAGAATTTATTGTAATGATTAAGTAATTATTGTATCGAAACGCTATTTTAATATAAAAAATAGTTTTAAGTTGTAAGTTTTAAGTTATAAGCAAGCGTAGAATTATCACTGCAGCTAGATTGATGAACACATCTGATAGACTCCACTCCTTATAACTTGCTACTTTTCAACTTATAACCATCTACCCCATGCCAGAAAACCAAACATCCATAGACTACGCTGCACTGTTACAAAAAATAGTCGTCTGGTCTAAAGAATTAGGCTTCCAACAGCTGGGAATCACCAATATTGATCTAACCGAAGCCGAAGCCCACCTCAATGACTGGTTACAGGCTGGATTTCATGGCGAGATGGATTACATGCAAAAGCATGGCTCAAAACGCAGCCATCCGGAACAGTTAGTCGAAAAAACCTGCCGGGTCATTTCTGTACGTATGGATTATATGCCACCCGATTGTGAATTATCAGATGCCGTTCTCGACAACCCCAAGATGGGATTCATCTCACGATATGCACTGGGTCGTGATTACCACAAAGTAATGCGTAAACGTCTGCAAAAATTGACCGACAAAATTAAAAATCACATCGGTGAATTCGGTTATCGTGCATTTGTTGACAGTGCACCCGTGCTAGAAAAAGCACTGGCTGAAAAATCTGGACTGGGATGGATAGGCAAACACAGTAATCTAATTAACCAGAAAGCCGGCTCATGGTTTTTTCTTGGTGAGATATACACCGATCTGCCGTTACCCGTATCCCAAAATACAACCGAAGAACATTGCGGCACTTGTACTGCATGTATTGACATCTGCCCTACCAAAGCCATCGTTGCACCATACAAAGTTGACGCCAGGCGATGCATTTCCTATTTAACCATCGAGTTACACGGCAGCATACCAATAGAGTTTCGAAAAGATATGGGGAATCGGATTTACGGTTGTGATGACTGCCAGCTATGCTGTCCGTGGAACCGTTTTTCACAACCAACCCGTGAACAAGATTTTTTTACCCGTCACCCGTTAGACGCACCTAACTTATTAGAGTTATTCAATTGGAGCGAAACAACATTTTTAAAAAATACCGAAGGTTCCGCTATCCGACGAATAGGTTACCAACGTTGGTTAAGGAATATTGCGATTGCATTAGGAAATGCGCCAGCATCAGAAAAAATAACTAAAGCACTGAAACAACGAAGGCCCGATGTCACTGAGATGGTTGGTGAGCACATAGATTGGGCTCTGGCTCGACAAGTTCACAATGAATGATTTTGTCAAAATTTTACACATCAAGACCTACATCCAGGCATTCCCCGGAAGACAGTTTCCGACTCATAGCGGACAGTCAAAAAACTTTAAAAGCTTGAACCGCAGAGACGCGGAGGCACGGAGAAAAACTTAAGTATTTGTTAATAGCGCCTACGGCGCTATTAACAATGAAAAACTCTGCGTCTCCGCGCCTCTGCGGTTCAATCTTTTGACTTTAGGTTTTTAAAACGTTAGAAAATGGACACTTTCACAAATCACGCAAGGGCATATCAAATTACGTCTAAGCGACTACATTTATAATATCTATATGTCTTTTTTCATTAATCAGAAAAGTTCAAAGACATACAATACTCAATCAAACTGTTGGTCGAATCATCATACCGTGTTACACCTTTTCGCTCTGATAATTCACTGTGAATATCCGTGGCCAGTTGTTTACCGTATTCCACACCCCATTGATCAAAAGAATTGATATTCCATATCACGCCCTGCACAAAAACCTTATGTTCATACATCGCAAAAATCGCACCCAAAGTCCGTGGATCCAGGTTTTTAAACAAGATTGAATTTGTAGGCTTATTACCTTCAAATATTTTATGCGGCAACACATCTTTGATGACTTCTTCTGAACACCCCATAGATTCTAATTCAGTACGCGCTTCTGCTTCCGTTTTACCCTTCATTAAAGCACGAGTCTGCGCGAAAAAATTTGATAAAAGAACACAGTGCTGCTCACCTAAAGGATTTTTAGTCTTAGCAGGAATTAAAAAATCAGCAGGCACCGGTTTGGTCCCCTGATGCAATAACTGAAAGAATGCATGCTGACAGTTACTACCTGTTTCACCCCAGATAATGGGACCAGTCAGGTAGTCAACCCGCTCGCCGTCGCGGTTAATAGTTTTACCATTACTCTCCATATCCAGCTGCTGAAGATAGGCGGGAAGACGCCGCAAGTATTGATTATAAGCCATGACAGCATGGCTTTGCGCATCAAAAAAGTTGTTATACCAAACACCTAATAATGCCAGAATGACCGGCATGTTTTTTTCTATCGGAACCGACTTGAAATGCATATCCATGGCATGCGCGCCATCAAGCAATTCTTCAAAATGATCCATACCCAGATACAAAGCAATAGGCAAACCAATCGCCGACCACAGCGAATATCGACCACCAACCCAGTCCCAGAACTCGAACATATTTTCGTCTAGTATGCCAAATTCAGCCGCTGACTTCTTATTCGCTGTGACCGCTACAAAATGTCGTGCAACAGCTTTTTCACTACCTGTTAATTCGACAAACCAGTCACGTGCGCTTTGTGCGTTTAACATGGTTTCCTGCGTGGTAAATGTTTTTGATGAGATAACAAATAATGTCGATTCTGGCTCAACAAATTTCAATATTTCCGTTAAATGCGTCGGGTCAATATTGGAAACAAAATGCACATTCATGCCACGCTGCGCATACGGTTTCATTGAGTCACACACAACATGTGGCCCTAGATCAGAACCACCGATGCCAATATTAATCACATCTTTTATTAGTTGACCCGTATATCCACGTAAATGCCCACCACGCACACGCTCAGTAAAATAGCGAATCTGAGCTAACACGCGATTAATCTTGGGCATCACATTTTCGCCATCAACATAAACGGGCGAATTACTGCGATTTCTTAATGCGGTGTGCAGTACAGGACGAAATTCAGAGATATTAATAGGCTCACCAGCAAACATCTGATCACGCCAGCCTTCAATGTCGGCCTCTCTTGCCAGGTCACACAGTAGTTTAAAGGTTTCATCATTGATACGGTTTTTCGAAAAATCCAGCAAGATGTCATCCATCTGCGTACTGAATTTTTTAAAACGACTTTCCGTCGCCCCAGCTTCTTGTTCAAATAAATCACGCATATGAACATCTTTCATTTGTTCAAAATGTGTTTCAAGCGCCTTCCATGAGGCAAGTTCCGTTAACTTCGGCATAATATCATTCGAATTATCATAATTATTGCTACTAAGATTAGTCCAAAACTGGAAATACACCAGCCAAGGTACGAGGTGCGCAGTATTCTACGTAATACAGACTTTTTAAACGAGTTTTTTTCATACTTGAGCCACTCAAGTTACTCAGTCTGGTGGTCGTGTATCAGTAAACTCTTAAATACGTTATAATTATCAACCCATTCAACTATTTGCATAATTGCCTTTTGCATGTCCTGCTTATGAATAACACCCTCATCTCAAACGAAAATAATCTGGATGAACAGCACAAACTGGCTGGATTACTCAACACAGCGACCACAGATAAACAGCTACGTGCACGCGTGAAGTTATTTGGTAACCTGTTAGGTAATGTCTTACTTTCTGATGCCGGAGCAAAAGTTTATGATGCCGTAGAAAAACTACGGGTAGGCTTCATCGAATTACACAAGCAGGATGATGAAACCAAAAGAGAACGACTGATGACACTCATCGCATCTCTGGACGAAGAGACACTCACCCAGGTCGTACGCGCCTTCAGCACCTATTTCAGTCTGGTCAACGTTGCAGAAGAAGCCTCGCAATTACAACTTCGTCGTCGACAAATGCGTAAAGGCAATGAGCTTTGGATTGGTTCATTTGATTCTGCATTACGTGATTTTATCGACATGGGTATGTCTGCCGAACGCCTGCAAACCTTGCTGGATAAAATGGCCTACATCCCGGTCATTACTGCCCACCCAACTGAAGCAAAACGACGCAGCATTCTGTACGCCTTACGTCGAATCTTTTTGACCAATGAAAAACTGAATGACACACGCATGGGCAAAGATCAGCGTCAGAAAATAATCGATGAGCTGGAAACGCATATCCAAATTTTATGGCGAACCAACGAAGTCCGCGAAACACGCCCTCAGGTTCGCGATGAAATTAAAAACGGTCTGTACTATTTCAAAGAAAGCCTGTTTGATGCAGTACCCATGGTCTACCGTAATCTGGAAGATCGTATACGTGATCACTACCCGACCTCACAAATCACCGTACCAAGCTTTTTAAAATTTGGTTCATGGATTGGCGGCGACCGCGATGGAAACCCGAATGTCACACCTGAGACCACACAGCTAGCACTGCGCTTACAATCTCGAACGTCACTTCAGGAGTACATCAAACGTTTAAACGATGTATTTAAACACCTGACACATTCTGATCAGTTCAGCACACCGAATAGTGAATTTTGCGACAGCTTAGAAAAAGACGAAAACCTGCGCTTTGAAGTGTTTGTCAATAATCCATTATCTTACAAGCATTCGCCTTACCAACGAAAGATTGCATTCATGCGCTTTCGTATCCAGCAAAATTTGAACAAAACACGCGCACTGATTGCAGACTCAAAAGCTGACATCAGCAAATACGTTCATGCATATAAGTCTGAAGATACCTTTTTGAATGACCTGTCATTAATTCGCAATTCTCTACACAGTCACGGTGATCAAAAAATTGCCGATATCGCCATCAAGGATTTAATCCGATTGGTAGAATCATTTGGCTTTTATTTGATGCACCTGGATGTTCGCCAGGAATCCACAAGACACAGTGAAGCGGTTGCTGAAATTCTCAGCTTAAGCGATGCACAAAATAATTATGAAGACCTGGATGAATCAGCGCGAATAAAATTGCTATCCAGTCTCATAGAAAAACAATGTGACAGCATTAATTTTGACCACACTAAACTAAACGATAGCAATAAAGAAACCTTAGAAATTTTTAAGGTTATCGAACAAATGCATGATGAAATCAGCTCACGTGCATTTGGTGAATATGTTATTTCAATGACACACCAGGCCAGTCATGTTCTTGAAGTGATGCTGCTTGCCACACTGGTAGGTCTAGCCGGTAAAAACAACGATGGTTGGTTCTGTAAAATTCGTATTTCGCCTCTGTTCGAAACCATCGAAGACCTGAATCACATCGAATCAGTACTCACCCATTTATTTGACGACGAAACATACAAGACACTGTTATCCGCATCCGGAAATATGCAGGAAGTCATGTTGGGTTACTCCGATTCCTGTAAAGACGGCGGCATTCTTGCCTCCTCATGGCAGTTATTTGAAGCCCAGCAAAAAGCGATTGGTCTAGCAGACTCGCACCAAATTGATTGTCGTTTGTTTCACGGTCGCGGTGGCACCATTGGTCGCGGCGGCGGCCCAACTCATGAGTCCATCCTTTCTCAACCGGAAGGGACCGTACATGGTCAGATTAAATTTACCGAACAGGGTGAAGTGCTATCCAATAAATACAGCAATGCCGAAACGGCTGTGTACGAATTAACACTGGGGGTTACCGGTTTAATGTTAGCCAGCCGTTATCAATTGATGCCCGAAAAAACCACGGCAACAGATGAAAACATGGCCATCATGCGCGAAGTCATGGCCTATGGTGAAGACAGCTATCGTCAGTTAACCGATCGTACTGAAGGCTTTCTCGATTATTTTTATGAAGCCACACCAGTTAGCGAAATCGCAATGATGAATATCGGTTCACGCCCATCTCATCGTAAAAAAGGTGATCGCTCCAAAACATCAGTCCGCGCCATCGGCTGGGTATTTGGTTGGGCACAGGCAAGGCAGACCTTACCAGCATGGTATGGCATCGGTACAGCATTGCGAAAATGGATGGGTGATGATGCTTCACGTTTGAATAAATTACAGGACATGTACGAAAACTGGCCCTATTTTCGTGCTTTATTAAGTAACACTGAAATGGCTCTGTACAAAACAGACATTCGCACAGCAAAAGAATATTCGGAGCTGTGCCTGTCAAAAGAAACCGGACAGCGCGTCTTTGAAATGATTCGTGATGAACATGATCGTACATTGGAGGTTACGCTAGCCGTATCCAATATGACTCGCCTACTGGATGACATTCCTCCATTGGCCTTATCATTAATGCGCAGAGACCCGTATCTGGACCCACTCAATCACATACAGATTAAATTACTTAAACGTTATCGTGATGAATCACTGGATAAAGAAGAGCGTGAAAAGTGGCTAAATCCTTTACTGCGTAGTATTAATGCTATCGCTGCGGGAATGAGAAATACCGGGTAGCTATAAGGTACACCTACGTATCGGCCTACGGACATTAGCCTACGATTAAGAACTAAAGTCAAAAACTTGAACTGCAGAGACGCAGGGAAAAGCTTAAGTATTTGTTTATTGCGCCTTTGGCGCTATAAACAAAAATAAAACTCTGCGTCTCTGCGGTAAAAGCTTCTAAAGCTTTTGACTGGCAGCTTTGAGTCGATAAGAGAGACTATCAAGCAACCTGCACAGGTATCTGATTTGATGTACGTATAATTTGATTCGCACTGTTGAGATAAACTAGAGTCGGTTTGAAATTAGCCACTTCATTTTCAGATAACCTCGCATAACAGCAAATAATAACGCGATCACCTTTATTTGCTTTATGTGCAGCCGCACCATTAACCGAAATAACGCCACTGCCCGCTTCTGCCTGAATTGCATAAGTGGTAAAACGCTCACCATTATTCAAATTGTAAATATGAATTTGCTCATACTCATTAATACCCGCTGCAGCGAGCAAATCGGCATCAATCGCACATGAACCTTCATATTCCAGCTCTGTCAACGTGACATTCGCCTGATGAAGTTTAGATTTTAGAAGTGTAATTTCCATAGATTTCAACGTTTTAGTCTAATCAGTTAAATATTTCATACCGTTATATAAGTAGTATATCAGCATTTTTCTATATTATCGGTCATCCCTGTCACAGCTTCAAGCCAAAGATGGCTTCTACGCACCTTTATTTATGCCCCTGCACGGTACAAAACAAGACTGAATTTTCTTTCATTTTGTCATTCCCAAATGCTTTTATCGGGAATGACAGGAACTATAAGGTGAATTTCAGGTTATCGATGAGTCGTGTCTGACCCAATTTTACAGCCGCCAATATAATCAGTTCTTTGTCCTTCACTAACTCATTATCTGATACAGCATCCAGACAGGAAGTTTCCCGCAAGGTGGCATAATCCACGATAAACCCCTGTTTTTCCAATGTACGGGTACATATTGCCTGTGCATCTGCGACACTACTTCTCGCTTCAATCTGTTGCTTAAACGCGGATAGTGCTTCTGACAATAAATAACTTATTTCTCGCTCCTGATTATTCAGATAAACATTTCGTGAGCTCATCGCCAAACCATTCGCTTCTCGTCGTATTGCGCCACCAACAACTTCAATCGGCAGGCACATATCTTTAACCAAACGTTGGATTATAAGTAACTGTTGAAAATCTTTTTCACCAAACACAGCAATATCAGGCTCAACGAGATTAAATAGTTTTAACACGACTGTTGCCACACCCCTGAAAAAATCGGGACGAAATTCGCCTTCTATAATGTGCGATAACTCAGGCACTTCTACATAGGTACTTAACCGCTCACCTTCCGGATAAATCATTGTGCTATCAGGAAGAAAGACCAGATCAATATCACATGATTTTAATTGCACTAGATCATCATCGAGTGTGCGTGGATAACTGGCAAAATCTTCATCCTGCGCAAATTGTAGTGGATTGACATAGATACTAACGATGACACGCGAAGCTTTCTTTTTTGCAATATCAATTAATGACAGGTGGCCTGCGTGAAGATGCCCCATCGTCGGCACAAACGCAATCGTTTCACCATTTTGTTGCCATTGCGAAACTTGCGTGCGTAATTGTTCAATAGTGTGACAGGAAATCATCGCATTATAATATTTAGAAATTAACTGAATGTATGTTCAGCAGCGGGGAATGATTTATCTTTAACCGCAGAAGCATATTGTGCAATCGCTTCGTCGATACTGCCTGATGATGCCATAAAATTTTTACTAAACTTAGGTCTCATCCCAAAGCTGATATCAAGAATGTCATACAGTACCAATATTTGACCATCACAATCCGCACTGGCACCGATACCAATGACGGGAATATCCAGCACTTCTGTAATCTTAGCCGCCAATGTTTCAGGTACACATTCGAGTAACATTAAATCAGCACCAGCCTGCTGCAATATTAAAGCATCCGCCACCATCTTATCCGCTGCCTCAGCCTCACGACCCTGAACACGATAACCACCAATTTTGTGCACGTATTGCGGTTGCAAACCAAGATGCGCACAGACAGGAATCCCGTTTTTATTTAAAGCCGAAACCGTGTCAGCCTGGTCCACGCCACCTTCTAGCTTAACCATATGCGCGCCTCCCTGCTTCATAAATAGCCCGGCATTTAAAACTGCTTCTGCAACTGTAGTAAAACTGAGAAAAGGCATATCGGTTATCAATAAAGCATTCGTTAACCCATTAGCAACACATTGCGTGTGATACAACATGTTTTCAACTGATACTGGCAAAGTTGTTTCCTCTCCCTGAATAACCATACCTAGTGAATCACCAACGAGTACCACATCAACACCATTTTTTTCCAACAGTTGCGCAAAACTGGCATCATAAGCGGTCAGACAAGCGATTTTTTCTTTCGCTTTTTTCATTTCAGCTAAACGTCGTACCGTTACTTTCTGTCTCGTATCCGTTTGTGTACTCATAATTTACTCGATGAATTCGTTATTGTGAGTTTTTCTGCTATTCACTATTAACTATTCGTTATTCGCTGCTTCAAAGCGCTATCTTAGTTGGATTAAAATAATTCCGACCAGACTGCACTTCAGTAATACGTTGATGCAATAGCTTATAATCTGCTTGGTTATTTGCAAAATCAATATCAGCCGCATTCACAATCAGTAAAGGCGCATTATTGTACTGGTAAAAAAATTGTATATATGAATCACACAAACGTTGCAAATAAGCGGCTTCAATAAAACGCTCATGTTTCAAGCCGCGCTTCTGAATACGCGCCAGTAATACTTCCACAGGTGCCTGCAAATACACTACTAAATCTGGGCACGGCACATCAATCGTTAAACTGTTATATACCTGATCGTATAATTCCAGCTCATCTGAATCCAGCGTCAGTTCAGCAAACAAACGATCTTTTTCGATTAAAAAGTCGGCAACCCTAACTGGGTTAAACATATCACTCTGCTTCATCTCTTTTAATTGACGTGCACGTTGCAGCAAAAAAAATAACTGCGTTGGTAAAGCAGCGGCTTTTGGATCATCATAAAATTTTTCCAAAAACGGGTTTTCATCCGCGCCTTCCAATAATAAATCACTACCAAATGAGGCGGCTAATTTATTAGCCAAAGTGGTTTTACCTACACCAATGGGGCCTTCTATAACGATAAAATCCGGCACTGTTGATGCCGAACTTGCTTGCAATGTAACATTCTCAAGCGGTGAATTCATTCAATGTTTCCTGCAAAATAACAACCGTAATCAGTATCTGTTAATTGTACATTATCTTTTAGTAAACCATGCCCCGGAATAATAATCTCTGGATTAATTTTTAATAAAGGCATATACACAAAATCACGCAGGCTAACACCTGGATGCGGTATGATTAGTTTTTCTGACTCAATTTGACAATCAGAAAACAACAGGATATCCAAATCGATACTTCGTTCACCCCAGTGACGAGTTTTAATTCGTCCCTGCTGCTGTTCAATTTTCTGACAATTACCCAATAATTTCATCGCACACATCGAAGTTTCTATTTCGATAACTGCATTCACAAAATCCGGCTGATCACCGGGGCCCATTGGTTTGCTAGTGTAATAACCAGAGTCTGTTCTTACCGTTACATTGGGTAAAGCATCAATTGCCTTAATCGCACTTTTTATTTGTTGAAACGGCTGATTCAAATTACTGCCTAAACCGATATACGCTATCTGATCATTCATAGAAGGCAATAGTAATTATTCAGCGCTGTCCGATATTTTCTTTTTGGGTGATCGACGACGTTTTTTAGGGTTGCCTCCTTGTTTATTGGCATTAGAAAAAAGTGCATTTCTCTGCTGCTCTGGCGACTGATTTTGTATATCTGTCCACCATTGACAATCTTGTTCTAAATCAGTTTTTGCATCACCATTTTTTTCAGCACGTGCACGAATACATAAAAAATCATAACCGGCCCTGAATTTTTCATGCTCTAAAACGGATAATGCACGCTTACCCGCACGGTAATGAAACCGTGTTTGAAGCCCCCATATGTCACGCATGGTAGAAGTAAATCGTTTTGGTATAGAGACACTGGCTGATTGCTGACTTAATATCTTTGTTGCCACTTTCTGTATTGCCACAGAATATGGCATACCATTATTTACGATTTCAAGCGTACGTGAATTTACCGGGTGCCATAATAAAGCAGCAAGCAAAAACGCCGGTGTCACACGCATATCATTGTGTATGCGATCATCTGTACTTTGCATTGCTATAAGCAACATTTCCTTAACACTGTCATCTACTGCAATGGATTTCGCTGCTTCAGGAAACAGGTATTGCAACACGTCAAACTCCTGCAATAACTCAAAACTTCGAACAGCGTGCCCAGAATGAAATAGTTTCAATACTTCTTCATACAATCTGGCTGCGGGAATGTCCTGCAATAAATACCCTAATTCATATATCGGGGTTTTACTCGCTGCATCAATTTCAAAGTTCAGTTTGGCTGAAAAACGAAGCGCGCGTAACATCCGTACAGGATCTTCACGATAACGTGTTTCCGCATCCCCAATCATATGAAGCCGCTGATTTTTTATATCCTTAAAACCACCCACATAATCAATTACACTGAAATTAGAAATGTCGTAATACAGTGCATTTGCAGTAAAATCTCGACGCCAGACATCATCAGATAATTCACCGAAAACATTATCACGGACAATGCGCCCACTTTCATCCTGAATGCCTGATTGAGTGAGATCATGATTCGCACGGTAGGTCGCCACTTCGATAATTTGGCGACCAAAATGCACATGTGCCAGACGGAAACGACGACCAATCAAACGACAGTTACGAAATAATCTATTAACTTCATCCGGTGTCGCATCGGTTGCCACATCAAAATCTTTTGGCGTCACGCCGAGAAGTAAATCACGAACTGCGCCGCCAACTAAACAGGCTTGATAACCCGATTTGTGTAGTCGGTATAATACTTTTAAAGCATGTTTATCAATATTATCTCGTGAGATGCCATGTTCGCCACGAGACAAAATCACAGCTTTTTTTCCGGCTGCATTATGCGCTGTGTTATTAGACTTATTTTTGGTTTTAGTGCTGGATTTCGGCCGACTTTTCTTTAGTAACACAGTAGAAGCTGCTTTTTTTGGCGAGCGTTTTTTCTTGAGTGACTTTATCCAGTTCAGCATCTTAATCAAATTCTTTAAGTATTAATGTTAAGCCGTCACCAATCGTTACCAGGCTACTGGTGACACGATTATCCTGTTTTACCATCTCATTAAATCGACGTATAGCACGCGTTCCCGGTTCAGAGTTTTCAGGATCAGCAACGGCACCCGACCATAGTGTATTATCAACGGCCATCATGCCGCCTTTTCGTAATAACTGCAAAGCCATCTCATAGTATTGGATATAATTTTGTTTGTCAGCATCAATAAAAATAAAATCAAATGACCCTTCATCACCTTTATCGATCAACATCTGCAATGTAATATCTGCGGGCTGCGTAAAGAGATTAATTTTATTTTCAAGCTCGGCACGCGCCCAGTATTTTTCAGCGATGTTTGTCCATTGAGGGGAGATATCGCAACAGATTAACCGCCCGTCATCAGACATTGCATTCGCGATACAGATCGAACTATAACCCGTGAATGTACCGATTTCGATCGCCCGTTTAACCGACATTAATTTAATCAACAGAGACATAAATTGTCCCTGTTCGGGTGATATCTGCATAACTGAATATTCGATGAGCGCGGTTTCTTCTCGAAGCTGGCGTAGAAGCTCAGACTCGTTTATTGAAACATCACATATATAGTCGTACAAGCGGTCGTCAATAGACAGCGTTCGGTTACTCATCGCTTACTCAATGGAAATGGCCCTGAAATTCAGTATTTATTCTAGCTATTTTTATTAGGAGAAAATTATACCAAAAACAGAGACTTATAAAAACTATTGCAGCACGATTAAATTCCCCCTGTATTGAGACCAATATAGGTCAAAGCGGCAGCTTAATTGTTCCTTCACGCCGATATTCACAGTAATCCTGCAAGATTTGGCAGTGATCAAAGGCCAGTTCCACATCAATATTAAACGGATCAAATAACGCGATATCTTTAGCATCATCAGCGGCCACAGGCTTTCCAGAGGCATTACCCACAAAAACTGCACAAGCTGTATGCCCCCTGAAATCCCGTTTTGGATCGGAATAAATACCCAATAAAATTTCCAGTTCGACTTCAAGCGTGGTTTCTTCCAGTGCTTCACGTCGTGCTGCAGACGCAATAGTTTCACCGACATCAACAAAACCACCCGGAATCGCCCAACCGTAGGGTTCAAACTTTCGTTCGATTAGAATGATGGGGTTATCATCAACCAATGACATCTCGATAATGGCATCGGCTGTAATTTTGGGGGTAACGGGTCTGGTCATTTTATTTGCCTCATTCCCATGCTCCTGCGTGGGAATGCATGGGGTGTTGTGTAAATATTACTATTTTAACCACGGCATTACCAAATAGAAGGTTCCCACGCAGGAGCATGGGAACCAGAAAAGCCTATTATTCAGTTTAACGCTTACATATTTTTCTTGAACTGCCTGAGTTGTTCTCGTTCACGTTTATCCGGTTTACGTTGCGGTATCGGTCGACTGGCTGATGCCAGTCGTTTAATCTCTTTTTCCTGCTCGCGTTTCAACCGACTCTGCTCAGATTCCTCATATGTCAAACTGGCTTCCTTTGCTGGACGTCGTGTCTTCAATAATTCTTTTATTGTCACGTCGAAGAGAACACTGTCTTTTTGAATGGTGAGCGCATCACCTACTTTCACTATACGACCCGCTTTAACTCGCTGTCCATTGAGATGGACTTTGCCACCATTGACAGCCGCTGTCGCCATAGATCGCGTTTTAAAAAATCGCGATGTCCACAGCCACTTATCGACTCTGCTCACTGCTGTTACCTGTGTGAAAATAGATTATATTAATAACGCAATACCGACCACACCCAGTAGCCACCACCATATACTACTGCTTTCTTCCTCTTCAGGTTTTTTCTCTTCAACTTTCTGAACAGGTTTTAAGATGCCGGGTTTAACTTTGATTTTTTGAGGTACCGCTTTAGGTACAGGCACATAAGCCGTTTCACCTTTTGCAACGACTTCATTTCCTGCTTCATTGTGTACATCAACTAGTCCTTTGATGACTTCCAGATAAAACCCATCATCTGCATCAATCGTACCGCCACAACCTTTAGATTGAAAAACACGTAAGGCATATTCTGTGCCACGAACACCGACGCTGGCAACGGGGGTTCTTAGCTCATAAATATCTTCCGTCATCTTTCCGATTTTCCCCGTTACCTTTTTCAGGCTACCCTGTAACAGGTTTAAGATACTTTTTCTATTTTGGGTATTCAGCGCATATTCTTCGATCACCATAATACTGTAACAACGCAGATCTAATACGGCATCGTCAATCATTCGCAGACGGACATAACCTGTTTCGCCAGTAATGACTTTATCTCCTAAATATACCGGCTTCCCCATGGATAATTTACGCGAAACTTTTCGAATATCGACAGCGATGACACTGCCTTCGCTCTCGGCAACGGTACCTACCTGTTTTCGCTTGACCGGTTTTAATGGCACTGAGCGCACCACAGCTTTAAGCGGTAAAGTAAGGCGAACATCCGCTTTCATCCGGGTTGGATCCGCATTGATAAACGCATGAGGATTGATTCGTACGATATCTTTGGTTATTTTCGGCCAAAGCTTTACCCGGTTCGGATACAAACGTTTAACGATGTTATGCAGGGTTTGACCTTTCTGCACATGCAAATATCTAACATCGGCATTATAAGCTTCTTCTGCTACTGCAATCGTTGAATTAAAACCGAGTATAAATATAAGAATCAATAATTTAACTAGATGCATCTTTTTTTAGGGAGGGAAATTTTGAGTGCACAAAGTATAGCTTTAGATGGGCTATTTTGGGGAAATCAGGTTTGGAACAAACATTTAAAAAGCATTGAACCGCAGAGGCGCTGAGGAAATCTGGCTATCGGTCATTGCCACACTCTCCGCTCGCAATGACGACAATAGAAATGTTTCCTCAGCTTCTCCGCGCCTCTGCGGTAAATTTTTTAGCTTTTTAAAAAACGCACCTTTACTTATCCAGCAATTTATTTACACGTTTAACAAAACCGGCTGCATCTTCAAGTGGTGCACCGGCTGCTAGTTGTGCCTGTTCAAATAACAGATGGGTATAATCTTCAAATAGATTGTCATCGGTTATATCGTTTAGCTTTTTCACCAGACTATGGTCTGCATTCAACTCCAATATCGGTTCTGATTTTGGCGCATATTGTCCCGCGGCTTCCATAATCTGCTGCATCTGAGCACTCATATCATTTTCTTCTAATACCAGGCATGAAGGTGAATCAGTCAAACGCTGCGACATACGGATTTCTTTCACTTTACCTTCCAGCACTTTCTTCGCATGCTCAATAACGGAAGTAAATGTTTTTTCTACCTCTTCCTGTTCTTTCTTTTCGTCTTCATCAATATCCAGACTACCACGCGCAACTGACTGTAATTTCTTCTCATCGACTTCAGTCAGGTGAGATACCAACCACTCATCGACACGATCACTCAGCAACAGGACTTCGATGCCTTTCTTCTTGAACACTTCAAGATGCGGACTGTTCTTTGCTGCAGTGTAGTTATCTGCAACGATGTAATAAATTTTGTCCTGCGACTCTGGCATACGAGAAATATAATCATCCAGTGTCACGTTCTGTTCATCACTTTCATTATGGGTACTGGCAAAGTAAAGCAATTTTGCGATACGGTCTTTGTTTGCCATATCTTCGATTGGACCTTCTTTTAAAACCTGACCAAATGATGCCCAGAATGCAGCATATTTTTCTTTATCGTTCTTCTGTATCGACTCCAGCATGCCCAGCACTTTCTTCACAGAAGCACCGCGGATACGATCGATGGTTTTATTCTGTTGCAAGATTTCACGTGATACGTTAAGTGGCAAATCATCAGAATCGATAACACCTTTCACGAAGCGCAAGTAGTTAGGCATTAACTGCTCGGCTTCATCCATAATAAAAATACGTTTCACATAGAGTTTAACGCCACGTTTGTGGTCACGATCAAACAGATCAAATGGTGGATTCGTTGGAACATACAGCAATGACGTGTAACTTTGATTACCTTCTACTTTCGAGTGTATCCAACTAAGCGGGTCGGTAAAGTCCAAACTGACATGTTTGTAGAACTCGTTATAGTCTTCGTCAGAAATTTCACTCTTGTCACGTGCCCATAATGCAGCAGCACTATTTACACGCTCTAATTTTGTGATGGTTTTACCATCGTCATCTGTTTTTGCTTTGCCTTCATCATCCAGCTCATCCTCTGCCATCATTACTGGAATAGAAATATGATCAGAATACTGTTTAATAATACTCTTCAAGCGGAACGGGCTGGCAAATTCGGCTTCACCCTCTTTCAGATGCAGCGTCACTTTGGTGCCACGCTCACTCTTTTCGATATTTTCCAGCGAGAAACTACCTTCACCATCAGATTCCCAGAGTACGGCTTCATCAGCAGTCGCGCCAGCACGACGTGTTTCCAATGTCACTTTATCGGCTACGATAAAGCTTGAATAAAAACCAACACCGAATTGACCAATCATCTGCGCGTCTTTAGCCTGGTCACCCGTCATTGCATCGAGAAATTTTCTTGTTCCTGAGCTGGCGATAGTACCGACGTTATCGATTACTTCCTGTCGAGACATACCGATACCGTTATCAATAATGGTAACTGTTTTTGCATCTTCATCAAATTCAACAGTAATGGCTAATTCACCATCACCGTCATACAGGCTGTCATCTGCTAATGCTTCAAAACGTAACTTATCACAGGCATCAGAGGCATTGGATACCAGCTCTCGCAGGAAAATCTCTTTGTTTGAATACAGTGAATGGGTCATCAGATGCAGGATCTGACGGGCCTCAGTTTGAAATTCGAGGGTTTCTTTACTCGCTTCAACGCTCATTTTTTACTCCAGAAATAGAAATTTTAATAATAAATTTTGTAATGCCGCTAGTTATGGGGATAAAAACACTATTATCAAGTCAAAAAATGGCGAAATATTATATTTTTTTATAGTTGAAGATGGCTGTTCATTGGATCAAAATCAAAAACTTGAACCGCAGAGACGCTGAGGCGCAGAGATAAATAGATTATTGTTGGTGTGAACGAACAATGTAGGTGCGAATAAATTCGCACCTCAAGGTTTAGATCCCACCATTAAACTTTGCCTTTTCTCTGCGCCTCAGCGTCTCTGCGGTTAAAGCTTTTAAGTCTCTTTGACTGTACACGATGAATCGATAGTAACCACTCAGATATTTTTACTTCTGCGCACTTTTCAATAAGCGTATTTTTTGCAGATTTTGATTGATTAATGCTTTGCGTGAATCACTGGCGGTTACCTGTAATAATTCTGAATAGACTTTTTTTGCATCACCATAAATCTCCGCCAATACCAGTGCATTTGCAGCTTTAAACCGTGCAGACTGCCCCCAGAGATCATTATCGGCACCTTCGATGGCACGTGCTGATTCGAGATAAAACAGTGCGGCTCGATCATATTTTTTTAAAGAGAAGTAGGATTCGGCTTTCCAAAAAAATATCTCACGTTTTAACTTTCCATTCAGACCATCGATATAGAGCAGATTAAATAAATTGAGTGCTTGCTGGTGTTGTTGTACTGTCTGAAAATCAAACACTACTTGTATATATCGATCTAACTCCGCTCTTGTTACCGAAGGTTTTTCCATAAAGGTTTTACGAATCAAATTTTCTGATTGTGTCGTTTCACCCTGCAACACCAGTACTCGCGCCTTACGCATGCGCCAATCGAATAAGGTTTTTCCTGGCGGGGGCTCCTGCAAACTTTTCATCACCCTCGCCGCTTCAGAATAGTCACCTTCGGATAATGAATAGTCGACCAATCGATAACGTACTTCATCAGGCAATACATTTACATCGGGAACTTTACTACTGTGAAGATACAACTGATTGATTAACTCCAATCCATTGTTTCGTTGTTCGATGATTTCTACTATGGTTTGGTGCTGCTGTTTTTTAGTTTCAAAATTTACTGTATGCAACACCAATGCTGCATTTAAAGCTAATGCTTTCTTTGGCTCTTTTTTTATCAACTTATCTGAAAGTTTTTGCCATTGTTCATCATTACCAAATAACAGTCCGTTTTCATTTGCGATTATCAGCCCCTGTTCATTGTACTTAGCCCACAGATCATTTGCACTTACCTGATACTCTTCATCAAATAACGGATATTGAATACCAAGCGACAACATCGCTTCCAAATTAACGATTTGTGCCAGCGGGTCAGTCAATACCTGCGTGGCCAGATATGCTACATAGGAATAAGCCCAACGTGCGGAGCGACCCAATATCTGCCCATCCAGTTTTTCTCGCATCGCCTGATTCGTTGCTGCCGCTTCTTTTGGATTAGCCTGTAATTGTGCAATCAATAACAAGGCTTCAACATCAACTGCGTTTTGCTCAGTGATTTGTTTCAACAATGTTACCGCCTGTTGAGGACGATGCGTTCTCATCATCACCTGCGCCTGTAATAATACCCAGTCTATATCAGCAATATCTGTTTTGTATTCACGTTCATATTTGATTAACGCCCTGCGCGCATCATTATCAAAATGCTTCTGCAAATAAGCGCGTATCACTAAACGTCGCCAGATAATTGGCAGTGATTTATCCCTGCTTTCTGCCTTTGATGCCCACAATAAATGTTGCAGCTGATTCAGTGCACGATCACTTTGTTTTAACTGCAAACGCGCAATGACCTGCTGTGTTTCAAACCAGAGACGAATTTTTCGTGTTATGTGTTGTTCACGTTTAGCGACTTCAAACAGCCATTGCGTTCTTTCGATTAATACTTGCCAGCGCTCCAATGCCGATAATAATAGAATGCGTTTGTACTCAAACGCATACCAGTCAGCCTGAAATGGTGGACGTTTTTTCTGCTCATCTTCCAATAGACTTAAGGCCAGTGCAGGCACACCGAGATCAATTAAGTCATTCATTTGCGCTAACGACTTAAAAGTAATCGATTGTTTTTTTTCCTTTGGTTTGTCGACAGCGGTAGATGTTTTTTGGACATGAGGCTCAGACTGAGGCTTTTTTTTCTCAGTGGTTTGTATCGTAATCTGTTTTTTTGAAGTCGGATTTGCCTGTGTATCAAGCACCGTTTTTGATGGCGCTAAATTTACTTCCGCGCTACTGTTGGTATATAACCCGAGAACCAGTAATACAGAAAATAGAGTTCGCATTAAGAAACCTGTCATTATTTATTATTAAAACTACGCATAAAACAGAATCGTATCATGCTGGAGGGAGTTATTGTATCTTTACATTGATGTCTACTACCCGTCATTATGCTGGCATTTAAAAAACCAAAGTCAAAGGCTTGAACCGCAGAGGCACAGAGAAAAGCGAAGTGTTTGTTAATGGCGTCGTAGGCGCTATTAACAATAAAAAACTCTGCGCCTCTGCGGTTTAAGCTTTTAAATCTTTTGACTATTTTCTTCAAATTAGAAGTAGACGATAAAAAGTCAGGACTATTGCCTTTTATTTCAGGCAAAAAAAAGAGCGGTATAAAACCACTCTTTTTTATAACACCTGGTAAAGCCTGATTATTTTTTGTTAGACAAATTAAGCTTTTCAGTGATACGCGCCGCTTTACCTGTTCTACCACGTAGGTAGTAAAGTTTCGCACGACGTACTTTACCGCTACGCTTAACAGTAATATCAGCGATAGCATTACTGTATGTCTGGAAAACACGCTCAACGCCTTCGCCGTGTGAAATCTTGCGAACGGTAAAAGCGGAATGTAAACCACGATTACGTTTTGCAATGACTACGCCTTCAAAAGCCTGTAAACGCTCACGCTCACCTTCCTTTACACGTACATTTACCACAATGGTGTCACCAGGGTAAAACGCTGGTACTTCACGTGTCATTTGCTCTGCTTCAAGCTGTTGAATTATGTTACTCATATCGATGCTCCGCTTTCGCGCCTTTCTTAAATATTAAATTAATTACTGTTTGTGTTCTTTTATAAACTCAGCCAACAAATTGGCCTTGCCTTCATCCCAACTCAATGCGTCCTGTTTCATCGCATCCAGCAGATCCGGTCGTCTTAACCATGTTCGCCCTAACGACTGCTTGAGTCGCCAGCGTTGTATCGCTTTGTGATCACCACTTAGCAACACTTCCGGTACAAACTGACCATTAACTTCTTCTGGTCGGGTGTAGTGCGGGTAGTCTAACAAACCCTGCATGAATGAATCTTGCAGTGCAGACTCATCATCACCCAGTACGTTCGGTAATAATCGGGTAATGCCATCAACGACTACCATCGCAGCAAACTCACCACCGCTCAGTACATAATCACCTATCGACCATTCTTCATCGACCAGTGATTCTATAATTCGCTCATCGATACCTTCATATCGACCCGCGATTAAAATTAAATCTTTGCCACTTGTTGCCGTAGTCACTAACAACGCCTGATTTAACGTTTGCCCTTGTGGGCTCAGGTAAATCACTTTGACTCCATCCGTTGCCGCTTTTTTTGCCGCAATAACAGCTTTATACAACGGCTCGACTTTCATCAACATGCCGGGGCCACCACCGTAGGGTCTATCATCAACCGTCCGATGTTTATCTTCCGTGTAATCTCGAGGATTAAAACACTGCAAATTTATCTGCTTTTGTTTTATCGCTCGACCCAACACACCGAAATCCGTGGCCTGCTGTATTAATTCTGGAAACAATGTAATGAGGTAGATGTTCATGATGCTGGCAACTAACAACAATTGTTAAAGATCTGCATCCCACTCTATTTCCCAATCCACTTCTATGGAACCTTTTTCTATATCAACCGCGACTATCGCAATATCCATGGTCCACGGAATAAGACGTTCCTTTGTTTCTCCTTCTTCTTCGAAAACCACGACCAGTACATCATTTGCTCCGGTTTCCAATAAAGTCTTTACCGTACCCAGCTCAATTCCCTGCTGGTTGGTTACTCGCAAACCTATCAGGTCTCGCCAGTAATATGTATCTTCTTCTCTTTGCTTTTCCAGTTGTTGCAGCTCAACTGCAATTTCGTTTCCGACGTAGGCCATCGCCTGATCTCGATCATTACAATGCTCTAGTTTGGCGACGACTGTTTTCGCATGGCGTTTACCCGTTTTCAGCTTTACCTTAGTCCACTGAGCCTGTTTTCTGCCTTCAGCCCGGATATACCAGGGACTAAAATCAACGATGGCTTCCATCGGGTCGGTATGAGAAAAAATTTTCACCCAACCCTTTACACCGTAAACGCCGGTAATACGCCCCAGGATAATCTTTTCTGAGATAGATCCTGACGCAGAGTCCGGTGTTATGTCCGCTTTTGACGTTATGTCACCTTCTGCCATCCATCATCTACTATCTTGTCAATTAAATTTGATACAAGGAAGCAAATTTAATTAAGCAGCGGCTTTACCAGCCTGCTTAATCAAAGTAGAAACACGGTCAGAAGTTTGCGCACCGACAGACTTCCAGTGTGTAACGCGATCTAAATCAAGCACTAAGCGTTGCTCACCACCCGTTGCACCCGGATTAAAATAGCCTAAACGCTCGATGTAACGACCATCGCGAGATCTGCGTGAATCTTTAACATCTATGTGGTAAAAAGGCTTCTTCTTGGCGCCGCCTCTAGATAAACGTATTGTTACCATTAGTTACTCTCAGTAATTCTTAAACAAAATGACCTTTCGGCCACAGGAAACCGCGCATTTTACGTGATTATTTCGGTAGATGGAAGTCCGAATTGAGTAATATTCGGAGTCAGAGACGAATGGCACTTAATACTTAAGGAAATTTTTATTACCAAGTTCGTCATTTCCGCATGTTTTTAGCCGGCATCCATCTAGTAGAAAACGTAATATAACCCTTTTATAGCAATCTACCTTTGTGATGCCTTAATAACTTGCTGCAGAGACAATTTACGTAAATGATAGCTTTATTTTTTTGATGCATTAAAAAAACCCGCCGATCCTTATCTGAATCGGCGGGTTTCAATGCGCTAGCTATATGGTAACTGCAAAAATAACAATGCAGTTACCACACCATGTTTACCCGCATCCACACTACTTTGCCATTATCCAGATGGATTAACCTTTTTGACTTGAGCCGTTTCTAAGCAGATTGGACCAGGAAATCTCTGATAATAAATTACCCCGCCGCAAGCGGACAGGGTATTAAACCCTAAGGGATTAAATGATGGCTTTATTTTTTTCAATCCATTAAAAAAGCCCACCGACCTTTACTCAGATCGGCGGGCTTAGTACAGCTAATTTATGGTAACTGTAAAAATAGCGGAGCAATTACATCGCCAGTATTATCCTCTGGACTAGCAACATAGAGAACGGCAATAGAAGTACTATCATCCACGATATAGGCAGAAGGAAAAACATCTCCAATGCTAATAAATAGCGCAAGATTAGCGCTAACACTAGTAACAGTCCATGTCATGTTTGAGTAACTTTCTGTATTACTTAGTGCAACTGAATTATCCTGTTTTTGTGGCGCTGCCACAGAGCTACCAACATCATCAACCCAGCCAACAATTGCCTCTGTAGTAGCATCAAGCGTAATATTATATGTGATGTCAAATGACTCGGTCGGGTCAATGCAACTGCCATCACTTGACAGATAATTCTGCTGTGTAGACTCTACAATTGTTGTCACACCAATCGCACCTATAGAGGTAAGTTGCTCACTATCAATGCTGCCATTAATATAGCAACCACTAGCCCAGAACGTAGAACCACCGACCGAAGGTGTTAATTCAAATTGGTTGCCAGAGATTGCTAATATAGGGAAATTTAATGATGACCCAGTACTGGCTGCACCTTGAATATACGGATCAGATGCTGAAGCGAACACACCATCATCATCGCGGTACATAACATAAGTATCACCACCTGCAGTATCGTCAAAAACATAAAAGGCAGTTGCTTTAAAACCGACATTTACATTCCCACCAAAAAGTTGAGTTGGGTCAATAACCGCCGTTACTTCAATATCAAATGGGGTTATTGTTTCATTTTCACTGAGTGAACCAGTAGCATCTGCACGCTGTGGCGCAATGTCGCCCTGCCCCTTCCAGCCACTGGTCTGTGTGTCATTATTCGCGCCTGCTATATTTGCTATAATTCTCCCTGTTTGAACAATACCACCTGTACAATCGATGGCTGAATAAATATTCGACTCATTTGTCCACTCTGCGCCAGTAACTGTTAACACGTCAATTCGACCGCTGCCACCATCGTCATAACAGGCTGTGGCATGAACACCAGTCAAAACATGTTGTGCGCCCGTCACTGTCACAATAGAAATGGGATCAGCACCAGCGCCACCAGGCGGACTACCATCACCATCACTACTGCTGCAACCGCTCATTAATGTAATTGCTGATAAAGCAAACGTTGTAGCTATAATTTTTTTCATTCTCATCGATTCCCAAAGTTAACGTTTATTTTTTTATTTTTTATCATTTATCTGCTGTTTACTGTGTGTGTAAAAACAGTAATATATGCATATAGAAATATAGTCGTAATTTGCGCTTTTTCCATTATCCAGATGACTTAAGCCTTTTGGCTCAAGGTGTTGCCAACACAACGTTTTACACAGTTATAGGTTAGAATGAATTTAATGAAAATTTTACTGATTGACGATCACGTGTTGTTTCGTGATGGAATTTTACTGATGCTTGAAGGTTTAAACCTACCAGTTGAAACACTTGAAGCAAGCAGTTACGAATCTGCAAAAATCATTATGGATGAAACCAGTGACATTTCTCTGGTATTACTAGATTTGGATTTGCCAGGAATCAGTTTTTTTGATGCGCTAAAAGCTATTCGCAAGCAATTACCCGACACACCTATTGTTATACTTTCCGGCACAGTGGACCATCAAATAGTTGAGCAAACTTTACGTTTAGGTGCGCGCGGCTATCTTCCAAAATCGGCAACAGCAAAAACCATGTTAAATGCTTTACAACTTGTTCTTTCTGGCGATACTTATGTTCCTACCGCAATATTACAAAACAAGATTACTGACAGCATTACCATAACTAAAACCCAAAGAAAAAATGAATCTTTGGAACATAATTTAACACCAAGACAATACGATGTACTTATTCAACTGGTAGAAGGGAAATCGAATAAAGCAATTGCTAAGGCATTATATTTAACTGAGTCAACCGTTCGGGCACATGTAGCAGCCATATTAAGATCTTTTGATGTCAACAATCGTACACAAGCCGTTCGTTATGCGGTGCAAAAATCTTGGGTCACGGTGAAAGATTCAAGCTAATAATTTTGCACCATAAAAAAAATATTCTGCCAAATTTAACGCTAGTCTAAAATTTCCGCTAACAACAATTTAAGCGCGCTAGGTGGGACTGGTTTATGTAAAATTTTATAACCACTGCGCTCAGCTTCTTTAATACGATCGGGCGCAGTGTCTCCCGTAATAATAACCGCTGGTATTGCCTGAACTACACCTTGTTCAAAATACATTGCGTTAATTTTCGCTACCACCTCGGCCCCCGTTTCATCATCGCGCAGACGGTAATCCGCCAATATAATATCGGGGCGATTAATCTCTGGTGAGCCATTGTGTTTTTGTAACGCCTGCAATGCCTCTGCGCCCGATGCAGCAACAACAACATCGCAATGCCAGCCACGCAATAGCTCAGCCAGGCTTTCACGTATTTCTGCTTCATCATCAACCACCAGCACCCTCTTGTTATCAAAATATAATGCATTCGATACGACGACCGTTTTTGTTGTTGCAGGTACTAATGCAGGAATCACAGGGATAATAAAACCAAACACCGAGCCTTTCTTCGATGTAGATTTTATGTGCAATGGCAAATCTAATAATTTTGCCATACGCTCGACAATCGCCAAACCAAGACCTAAGCCTTTGGAACGATCTCGCTCCGGGTTATGCAACTGATAAAACTCTCGGAAAATATCCTGCATTTCAACTTCAGGAATACCGATACCCGTGTCATAAACGGCAACAATCGTTTTACCCCGGTAACTACGGCAACCAATAAGTACACGACCCGTTTCAGTATATCGAATAGCATTGGATATTAAGTTACGCATAATTCTTTCGACAATACGATAGTCGCTGTTAACCCAGCGCTTTGTATACACAAATTTTATTTGCAAATTTTTCTCTTTTGCAACCGCTTGAAATTCGTTATTAAGTGCGCCAAATAAATCACCAAGAGAAAATGGTTGTGGCACAATTTTAATCACACCTGCGTCTAGCTTTGAAATATCCAACAATGAATCGAGCAAACCACTCAGTGCATTATTGGACTTTTGTATTTTTTGCACAATGATTTTTTGATCTTTCTTTTCAACTCTATCTTCCAATACACCAAGAAATAAACCCATGGCATGAATCGGCTGACGCATATCATGGCTGGCAGAAGCTAAAAATTTAGTTTTTGAAATATTGGCCTGTTCTGCTTTTTCTTTTTGCTCTGTTAGCTGATCAATCAAATCAACATTTTTAAAACGTAGCACAATTGAGTCGCGAAGCAGACTATGGTTGGCTCTAAGAATTGAGAACAAAGCAAGGTAAAATACAATTAAAAGCGCACCAAAAATTTCGTAATACTGTTCATCAATACCCAGATAACGCCATATCATCGGCAACATTGCGGGTATAACAAATGAATAATAAGCACTCGGAAATGCAGACAAAACAACCAGTGAGCCAATTGACAGGGTAATAACGATTAAAGCCAGAATATTAAATAACGGAAGATTATCTGGCGTAAAAAAAATAATACTGGCAGCGCCCCAGGTTAAGCCCGACAAGAATGTGAAAAAAACAAAAAGCCATCCCCAAAAAACAATATCGACTGGCAACTGATCCAGCGCTTTAAATTTTTTAATAGACAGATACCGAATAAACGTCAAGCTATAAATAGCTAGCAGCCAAATAACAACCCTCTGATCTGACACCTCGTTAAAAAATATCGCAGCAATGCCAGTCGCCGTTGTCGTAACGCCAATTAATGCGGTATGTGCCCGTTGATACAGCGCACGAATAAGCTCATTTTTAATATTCGCCTGATAACAGGTTTTGACGCTTTTGTTTTTTGACATAATGCCCACGGAGTTTGCTCTCATAAATATTCACTTAACTTTAATTACCAAATTAAACGAACTAAATTATAAGCCTGGATAGACCCATATTTCTTTTAGTACCATGTCCGTTGTCTTACAGCTGAGGGTATTTATCCTCATGGTATTTTTTATGTGACGGATATCTAACTCGACAGACCAGCGCTTTTTGTAGAGTGATTTAGGACAAATCATGGTTGTAATTAAAATTTTCCCAGCCACTTTACATTCTCGTATGATGGTTGAGTCCGATGCTGCTGGATAATCATCACTCATCCAGTTTGAGTTTTTTTATAGCGAATTCAAAAATTACACTTAAGCAAGTGCCATTTATCTCTGGCACGAATGGCACTTGCTTAAGGAAGCTTTTATTACCAAGTTCGTCATACCGGCATGTTTTTAGCCGGTATGACAGTGTGTTGCTTAAATAAGTACCACTCGTCTATGACCCAAGCTTGGTTAAATCTTAAAACCCCAAACCGCCAGCTCCACCCATACCAGGAGGCATTCCACCGCCGCCTTTCATGGCGCGCATCATCTTCGCCATGCCGCCTTTGGACATCTTTTTCATCATTTTTTTCATCTGCATTTGTTGCTTCATCAGGCGATTGACGTCCTGCACTTGCAGACCGCAACCCGCAGCAATACGGCGTTTACGTGAACCTTTGATGATATCCGGGAAAGCTCTTTCTTTTGGTGTCATTGAATTGATGATGCCAACCATTCTTGCCATCTCTTTGTCATTGACTTTGTCTTTGAGTTTGTCAGCCATGCCCGGCATACCTGGCAATTTATCCATCAGACCAGCCATGCCACCCATATTTTGCATCTGCTCAAATTGCTCTTTCAGGTCATTGAAATTAAAGCTTTTTCCTTTCTGAATCTTCTTTGCAAGTTTGGTGGCTTTTTTATGATCAACTTTCTGCTGGACTTCTTCCACCAACGACAGCACATCACCCATACCCAGAATACGTGAAGCAACACGATCAGGATGGAAGGCTTCCAGCGCTTCGACTTTCTCGCCCGAACCCATGAACTTAATCGGTTTACCGGTAATCTGGCGAATCGATAAAGCAGCACCACCGCGTGCATCACCGTCTGTTTTGGTCAGCACTACACCAGTTAGTGGCAGCGCTTCATTAAAAGCTTTTGCCGTATTGGCTGCATCTTGACCGGTCATGCTATCGACAACGAATAATGTCTCAACTGGATTCACTGCTGCATGAATAGCTTTAATCTCATCCATCATATCGGCATCGATGTGCAAACGACCGGCAGTATCAACCAGCACCACGTCGATATAATGTTTACGCGCGTGCTCGAGAGCAGCTTTTGCTATGTCAGTCGGTTTTTGGTCAACGGTACTGGGAAAAAATTCTGCACCAACCTGATCGGCTAAGGTTTTTAGCTGTTCAATCGCGGCGGGACGATAGATATCACAACTCACCAGCAGTGATTTTTTCTTTTCTTTCTCACTCAGCATTTTTGCCAGTTTGGCAACGGTGGTAGTTTTACCTGCACCCTGTAAGCCAGCCATTAACACAACCGCAGGGGGTTGCGCGCTCAGGTCGAGCTTTTCATTCTGCTCGCCCATCACCTTAACCAGCTCTTGCTGTACGATATTAACGAATATCTGGCCCGGTTTAAGGCTGGTTAATACCTCTTCGCCCATCGCCCGCTGTTTTACATCATCGATGAACGATCGAACGATATCCAGAGCAACATCGGCTTCCAGCAACGCCATGCGTACATCACGTAATGCATCCTGAATATTTTCTTCGGTTAATCGGCCTTCACCACGCAGTTTTTGCGTGGTACTGGCAAGACGATCACTCAATCCATCAAACATGGCATACCTGACTTTGGAATTTATTTATGAGGGCGAGATTATAGCGCGTATTCAGGGGTCAAAGACGATTTTCCAAGTTTAACCTAACCGGGTCAGAGACGAATGGTACTTAACTTAAGAAAAAATTTATTATTTATTATCCAGTTCGTCATACCGGTATGTTTTTAGCCGGTATCCATCTAGTAGGGAGCATAATATAATCATTTTATACCAATCTAAAGCATGGATTCCCACTAAAAACACGCTGGAATGACAGTGAGCCGCATTAAGTAAGTGCCATTCGGATCTGACCCCTGAATATTAAAGCTGAAAAGCATCGTTACTCTTTAATTGATGAATATCCTGATCAGGCATAGCGGTTTTACATTGCTCGATTATTTCCTGCTCACTTCTGGGCTTTAGATGAGAGATACAGACCTTGGTTTTATGATTCAACTTGGCAAGATCTTGCGCTAATAATTTTGGGCAGTAATGAAAGGCCATCTTTGCCAATTCGATATCTTTATCGGCATAAGCCGACTCAACAAATAACAAATCGAGAGATTCCCGTTTGTTCAGGCTGACCCAAAAATTTTCGTTACTGGTTGTATCGCCACTAAAGGCAAAGACTTTACTTTCAGACTCTATACAGTAGCCTACACCCGGTACGGTATGGTTCACACTAATCATCTCAATACTACGACCAGAAATATCGAGAACAGAACCCGCTTCCATCACTTCGAGTTTTAAAACCGCATTGGTTTTATGAGGCAACTCAGTAAAGTTCGGCCAGATTACCCAATTAAAGATATGATCTTGTAACGCTTTTATGGTTTCGGGCAAGGCGTGTACGACGATTGGATTACCAACCAGGTCATCAAACAGCGTATCCGCCAATAGTGGAATGGATGAAATATGGTCTAAGTGCGAATGTGTAATAAAGATATGTTTAATGCCGCGCATTTCATCCAGCGATAAATTACACACGCCCGTGCCGGCATCAATTAGTATGTCATCATCCACCATATAGGAAGTTGTTGCCACATCTTGATTAATGCCACCGCTGCACCCCAATACACGCACTCTCATTCAAATATACTCACTTCGATCCAACAGTATGTTTAAAGAATTTCCGATAAACTTCAATTATGATCTCAATTATGGTCTAATCTAGTGATAACATGCCACGTAAAAGGCAGGCTTTAGCGCGACTTAATCGCTATAATGTGAACAAGTTCACATTATGGTTCATCAGAATGCTTTTAAGTGTTATCAAAAAATCGACATTGGTTCAGTATAGACCAGAAAAAAACATTTCAGCATGAATAACACTATCTTAACTTTTGGCACCATTCTGCTTTATTTAACATGTTCAATCCTGCTTTTTATTTACCTTAATCAGTCTAGTCGCGCCGATGCTAACAATAAGGCTAGATTGTCTAAACGCATCATCGTATTGGTCGGTTTTGGTGGTCTCTTACTACACACGCTAGTACTGTACAGCAGTATGTTTAGCGATGCCGGCATCAACTTCGGCTTTTACAATGCCATGTCATTAGTTAGTGTCTTTCTAGTGCTTTTCACTTTAACCGCAACCTGGCGGCACCCTGTTGAAATACTGACCATCATCTTGCTTCCTATTACTATTGTCACCATCGCATTAGAGTATTTTGGCACCAGTAGTCACCTGCTACCTGCGGGAAGCTCCACAGCCTTGATTTTCCACGTATCAACGTCAATCATCGCTTATAGTCTATTGGCGCTGGCTGCACTACAGGCAATTTTACTGTCGATACAAAATAAATTTCTCCATGCACACCAGCCGGGTGGATTAATAAAACGGTTACCGCCATTAAAAAACATGGAAACACTACTGTTTGAAGTTATTCTTGCTGGCTTCATCATGTTAACCATTTCACTCGGCAGTGGCCTGCTGTTTCTAGAAAATATGTTTGCTCAGCAGCTAGCACATAAAACGGTCTTATCCATACTGGCATGGCTCGTCTTTCTGGCTTTACTTGTCGGTCACTGGCAAATGGGATGGCGCGGCCGCACCGCAATCCGTTGGACACTAAGTGGTTTTATTAGCCTGATGCTGGCTTATTTTGGCAGCAAATTTGTGCTGGAAATTTTACTAACCTGATTAGAGACGCCTTAAAGGTTTATTGGAAATTGATGCAGATTCCTTGACTCTGCATACAGTACACACATAATGGCACTCTTCTAACAATAAGAGATAACACTTCTTGAACGATCTATCGACAGCCTCGCTGTTTATCACCCTTGGCGTTCTAATCTTACTTTCCGGTTTCTTTTCGGGTTCAGAAACGGCGCTGATGACGCTCAACCGTTACCGTGTGAAAAGCCTGGCAGACAAAGGCCATAAAGGTGCGAAACGGGCATTAAATTTACTCAGCCGACCCGATCGATTGTTGGGATTGATTTTACTGGGCAACAACATTGTTAACATTTTTGCTGCGACCATTGCGACCATTATCGCCTTGCGTCTGTATGGTGAAATTGGGTTGGCAATTGCACCGATTGCACTGGCATTTATTATTTTAGTTTTTGCCGAAGTCACCCCTAAAACACTGGCTGCATTAAAACCGGAACGACTCGCCTTTCCCTCTGCATTTATATACACATTAATTGCCACGCCACTTTACCCTTTCGTCTGGCTGGTTAATATTTTTTCTAATAGTTTATTGCGCATCATCGGCATTCACCCTGAGAAGGTAACAAAACAAGAACTGAGTGCAGATGAATTACGCGCCGTCGTCATCGAGGCGGAACATTTTATGCCACAGGCTCACTCCGATATGCTGCTTGGTATTCTGGATCTGGAACAGGTCAGCGTGGAAGATATAATGATTCCCCGCAACGAAATAACGGGCATCGACCTGAATGATGAATGGACTGATATCGTCCATCAAATCACCCACAGCCAACGCACTCGCGTACCTGTATTCCACGACAGTATCGACGACACGATTGGCGTTTTACACCTGCGCAAAGTCCTTAACTTGTTTTCTCGCGATGAGCTGAACATGAAATCGCTTAAAAATTTAATTGTACCCGCCTACTTCATACCTGCGGGCAATACGTTAACGCGTCAGTTATTAAATTTTCAAGCCAACCGTCGTCGCTCAGGATTAGTGGTAGATGAATACGGTAGCATTCAGGGACTGGTGACATTGGAAGATATTCTCGAAGAAATTGTCGGACAATTTACAACCGACTCACCCACGCGTAACCTTGGCATTCATAAACAAGCGGATGAAGGTTATCAGATTGATGGCAACACCCACATCCGGGAAATTAATCGCGCGCTAAACTGGACCTTACCTGCAGATGGACCCAAAACATTAAACGGGCTCATCCTTGAACACATGGAAATCATCCCACAAAACGGTACTAGCCTGATGATTGATGGTTACACCATAGAGATTACACGTACCACGAATAACGCAGTACAAACAGCAAAAGTCAGCCGCGCGCAATCATCAACAAAAATAGATCAGAAAAATAATAACGACAGCACAGATATAAAGTAACGCTGTTTAAATACCCCCACCATACAACAGGATAAAAGTGGCCAAAGCAAAACTTCAATACACCTGCAACAGTTGCGGTTCACTCCATAATAAATGGGCTGGCCAGTGCAATGATTGTGGCGAATGGAATACTATGAGCGAAACCATTGCTGCTATCACTACAAATAACCGTCAGGGCTTTGCCGGCAAAAAAGGCAGTGCAAAAATACAGGCGATGGAAGACATCCAGATGAGCGCCGAGATGCGCACGCCAACCAACATCAGCGAACTTGATCGTGTACTCGGTGGCGGGTTGGTACACGGCTCTGTCACCTTGATCGGTGGTGACCCCGGTATTGGCAAATCGACGCTACTAACCCAGACTCTTGCCAGCCTCAGTCAGACTTTACCTTGCCTTTATGTCACTGGCGAAGAATCACTGCAACAAATTACCATGCGAGCACACAGACTAGGGCTTGAGGATAAAGGTTTAAAATTACTGTCGGAAACCTGTGTCGAAAACATCATCACTTTATCAAGTGAAATCAGTCCTAAGGTCATCGTTGTTGATTCGATTCAGACTATCTATACAGAAGCATTACAATCCGCACCCGGTGGCGTTGCTCAGGTAAGAGAGAGTGCAGCGCAACTGGTTCGTTTTGCCAAACAGACCGGCACCGCATTATTTTTAGTCGGTCACGTTACAAAAGAAGGCACGCTGGCCGGTCCGCGCGTGCTCGAACACATGGTCGACACCGTGCTTTATTTTGAGGGTGACCCTGGCGAACGCTACCGTATGATACGCGCAATTAAAAATCGCTTTGGCGCAGTCAATGAACTCGGCATTTTTGCCATGACTGACGAAGGTTTGAAAACCGTCAGCAATCCATCGGCTATTTTTCTTTCTCGACACGAGGAACCAGTCGCTGGCAGTATCATTACTGTTACACGGGAAGGCAGTCGTCCGCTGTTAATCGAACTGCAGGCATTGGTTGATGAGAGTCACAGCCATAATCCTCGTCGCGTTTGCTTAGGATTAGATCCGAACCGTCTAAACATGTTGCTGGCCGTTATGCACCGTCATGCCGGTATCGCCATGTTTGATCAAGATGTTTTCATTAATATCGTTGGTGGCGTTCGCCTGACCGAGACATCTGCCGATACTGCGCTCATCCTCGCAGCTCTTTCCAGTTTTAGAGACAAACCGTTACCCAATGATGTCTTTACTTTTGGTGAAGTAGGACTGGCAGGCGAGATACGCCCCGTACCCAATGGGCAGGAACGCCTGAAAGAAGCCGCTAAACATGGTTTTAAAACAGCGATTATTCCAAAAGCGAATAAGCCAAGAAAAGGCGAGTCAATCGAAGGGCTTAATATTATTGCTGTGCAACGTGTCAGCGAATTGATTGATACTGCTATCACACTTTAATAAACAGACAATTACAATTAGCGCGATGTTTATACCCGCTCACCTTTGATTAATTTTTAGTTAAGCACTTACCACTGCCTTTCAATTGCTGCCTGACATGTTCCGCAAAACCAGTACCGGCTTCGGTATAGAAATTAAATGTGGCATCAACGCCTTCGGATTCAAGAATTTTTCTATCATCCTCATAACGTGTTACTGCCGCGATAAAACCGGTATACCCTTCCGCTTTAATCAGCTTTACGGCCTGCCTCATGTCGCCCAACGCTGGCATCGCTAACATGACTAAATGCAATTTACTCACATTCACACCGTGCCAAAAATCGACATCTTCTGCGTCACCTACCTGCACACGTAGATTTTGCTTTTTATAACGCGCAACCTGATCAACATCCGCATCGATACCATAAACTTTTTCACCAAATACTTCATGCATCGACGTATACGCACCGCGGCCCACTCTACCCATGCCTAAGATTAAAATTTCTGCATCGCCTAAATCAGCAGGTAAATCTTTAGGTAGGCGTTTTGTTGATTCAAAACGATGGAAATATTTTTCATATCGTGCGTACAAGGTATGAACCTGCCCATTAACAACAGCAGCAGCAACAAAACTTAATGACAGGGCAACCGCAATAATCATTAACCATTGCTGCGTGATCCAACCGGAGGACACCCCTACAGCAGCAACAATTAACCCGAACTCACTGTAGTTTGAAAGTCCATTAGCAGATAGAAATGCCGTACGAGCGCGCAACTTAAACACCGCTAACAAACCAAAATATAACAAGCTTTTAATTGGCAGAAAGAATGCCACTATCATTACTGCGATAGCAACATCAGAAAATGTTGGGATACCGCTCAGGCCGATAGATAAAAAGAAGCCGACCAGAAAAATGTCCTTAAAGCTGAGTAATGAACGTGCCAGTTCATTGGTTTTTCCCTGATTACTAAGCAAGATACCAAAGACTAACGCCCCCAGGTCGGCTTTCATCCCCACTAACTGAAATAATTGCCCACCACCAATAGCCATGAACAAACCAAATAAAATGAGGACTTCTCCGTGTCCACTCCGTTGCAGTAGTTTATTTAAAAATGGGCGTGCGAATGGCAGCGCCAACAACAAAAAAGCCCACATTGATGGGATTTTTCCTGTTGCTAAGGTTAAAAACACGACTGCAATAATATCCTGAATAATCAAGATACCGATAGAAATTTGACCGTGACGAGTCTTCATTTCGCCACGATCTTCAAAAATCTTTACCGCAAAAACCGTGCTACTAAAGCTCAGCGCAAAAGCAACCACTGATGCCGAACGCCAGTCCATTTGTTCAAACCAGACCAACCCGGAAACCGCAGCCAATACGAGCAAGCCCGCACCCAGGGAGGTAATTAACAACATGTGCAAACTACCTGCAGCCCAAACTTCTGGCGCTAATAAATTACGTAAACGCAATTTCAAACCGATAGTAAACAACAATAAAGTTACACCTAAATCGGCCATAGTCTGTAACGAACTACTGCTTTCGACACCGATCCCGTGCAGAACAAAACCGGCCGCAAGAAAACCCACCATAGGTGGCAACATTATCTGACGAGCAAAAAACCCACACAACAACGCAATAAACAACCACAATGGATCCATACTATTTATTCCTATTTTTTAAAATTCAATAATCTATCTACATATTGCTTGCGTTAGTGCACTGATATAACACATCTTGTTATTTGAAAGATTACATTAATGGATTGTTGTGAATTTTAATTCGAGAATACTCTCTGCTTTAAAAATTTACCCGCTATTTTTAGAGTGTAGAATTGATACGGTTATAAAGCTATAGTAAAAAAATAAAATTTAATGATTTCATAGGTTATTGTTTATTAGTCTTTTTTACAGATTTCGTCACACGATAAGCAACCTTCGAAAGGATGAAAATAATAACAAAACTCGCGACCAGACCCATTACTAAAATAGCGATTTGAACAACACCCCATGCCCGTTCTTCAGTCTCCATGAACATATTAGCAATACTACCTGTCAGTGACCCGGTGTAGACCAGAGCAAACAAGGCCGGTATTGTTCCAATAGTGCCAATACAATAATCCTTAAAACGGACTGAAGAAATACCTAACGCATAACTACCTATGCCAAAGGGAACAAAAGGAGATAAGCGTAACAATATAACAAACCTCCATCCGCGACTTTGAATTTCCATGTCAAGAGCATCCATTGATACATACGATGAAACACGCGACGTAATAGCCTCACGCAAAATATACCTACCTGCAAGCAGGCCACCAATCGAACCAATGAATATCCCCACAAGTGACAAAGCCAGACCACTAGTCAGCCCAAATAATGCACCTGCAGTAATTACCAGTAACGATGCCGGGAAAATACCTGTAGTCGCAATAATTATTAACAGTAAGACAAAAATAATTTGAGAGAGAACATAATGCATCTCTATCCATACAATATTATTCACCAAAAATGCCACTACGGCTGCATCAACACCAAGAAAAAACCCTGAAAGAAGAAGCAACAATATGAGGAGCGCAGCAATTATTTTTAATTTTTTCGACAAAAAAACTCTAATATACGGTTAACGTTACACTGTACTACTATAGTATCATGGTTCAAAAATACATTTTAATAGCCATAATTGTGCTGTATTAAACATGATAAATAATAAAAAAGTTACCGTTGTTCTCCCTGCATATAATGCCGAACAAACTTTACAATCGACATTCGATGACATTCCAAGTGATATTGTGGATGACATTATATTAGTAGACGATTCGAGCACAGATCAAACAGTAAATCTGGCGAAAAAGCTGGGCATCTATACTGTTACACACAAGCATAACCAGGGGTATGGCGCTAATCAGAAAACCTGTTATGAAACAGCCCTTTCTCGCGGCGCAGATATCATAATAATGCTACATCCCGATTATCAATATACACCCGTCCTTATAACCGCAATGGCATCAATGATAGCAGAAGGGTTATTTGATACCGTGCTTGGTTCTAGAATTTTAGGTGTCGGCGCTTTGTCCGGTGGCATGCCCAAATACAAATATATGGCAAACCGTTTTTTGACACTCGTACAGAATTTTCTGGTACAACACAAATTATCTGAATATCACACAGGCTACCGTGCATGGAGCCGAGAACTACTTATGCACTTACCACTACGTAACAATTCCGACGACTTTGTATTTGATAATCAAATGTTGGCACAAACCATTTTTTTCAAATATAACATCGGCGAAGTTTCTTGCCCAACCAAATATTTTCCCGAAGCATCGTCCATCAATTTTCAACGTAGCGTGACCTATGGACTAGGCGTATTACTGACATCATTTCAATTCAGGTTACAACGCATAGGTTTACGCTCATATGCAATTTTTGATGATACAACGGGACGCCTGATTGAGAAACAGGAATGACACCTCAAAAAATAAACTTGTTTAAATATCAGGATTTAGTATTACATACTGTAGTACTGGTCATTTTGATGGCGCTTGTTTGGATAGTATATGGCAAGACAATGGACTTTGGCGTGGTATGGGATGACCATATATTAACTACGGCTAGCATCTACTCTGAAAAAGATTTCATTGGTATATTAACTCGCCCTGCAAATGGCTTTGAATACTTACCCGTTAGAGACATAACGCTAATTATCGATTACATCAATTACGGTGGCTGGTGGGGTGGGTTTCATCGTACTAATGTCGTGATTTATTCAATCGCAACAACTCTCGTTTACTTATTCTTTTTTCTTTTTTTGAGCGCTGACGGTATGCGCGACAAAAAACCATTCATTGTTGCTTTTTTTCTAACTGCGATATTCGCGCTACACCCCATACAAGTTGAACCCGTATCCTTTATAGGTGCACGCAATGCTCTACTAGCTCTACTGTTCTCTGCCGCGGCCTGTATTATGATCATATTGGAGAAAGAAGAACAGCAGGGTATTTTTTATTGGGCTGGATTAGCATGTACGATACTTGCGATGTTTTCAAAAGCTACATCCGTTTTTCTGCCATTACTTTTTATCATAATGAATATGTATTTATTCAAAAAAAGTACGATTAAAAACTCTATTCAACATTACTTGCCATACTTAATAGTTACAGCTATTGTTTTCTTGCTCCATGTAGTCATAGCCTCAGGCGGAGCGATACGAGAACCTTTAACAATATTTGGACTGATAGGAAAACTACCAAATATTATCCTCATACCTGAATTCTACCTATACAAATTTCTACTGCCGTTTAACCAGCTTGTAGATTACCCAATTTCAGAATACTTGAGGCATAAAACTTTATTATTCATATTAAGCACTGCACTAATTATAATGACATATCGACTCTATGTGCGTGAAGAAAAACAACGAAGTTCTATATGGCTATTCCTCGTCGCATACATGCTAGCTTTGTTACCCGTAATGAACCTATTACCAACCTACCCCACAGTAGCAGACAGGTATGCACAGCTCCCCCTGCTATTTATTACCCCGTTAATCGTATTACCTTTAATTAAAATATTTGATTTAAAATGGTTTACACCGCTTGCAATAATTGCTATTGCGGGCTTAACCAACCTGAGTTACCAACAAGTTAATATCTGGCAAAGCGACGATCATCTTTTTTCTCATACTTTAAAAATAAACCCTAATTCGATAAAATCTTTACACAATCTAGGTAATCACTCCTGGAAAAACGGGGACAAAAATAAGGCTCTCCAATATTACAAACAAGCGAGCGATATAAATCCTGTTGACATGACATACGATTTTTACAAAGCTCGTTATGCCGAAGAAAATGGATATATAAACATCGCGATAGAACACTTGAATACCGCAATTAAAAAGAAAGGCACTTTTCTTTCTCTTGCGTATTTCAAGTTAGGCGATCTATATATAAAACAAGGCGAATATCAACTTGCAAAAGAAACACTAGAAAATGGTATTTTACAGGTCGGCGTATCGCCACAAGATCAGCTAAACAAGAAAAAAGCAAAAATTAAAATCACCGAAATCGACAGACTTCTGCAATGAAACGTAATTTTTACATAGTGTTTTTATCATTTTTTTTGTTAATACAACCAAATATGATTTTTGCCGAAGAATCGGATAATGCCATTTTGTTACAAACCAGTTCTTTCGAACATATCAAGTTCAAAAAAGTCAAACCTAATCATCACTTATTTATCAATCAACAATTACAAATAAATGTTAATGAAAGCGCATCTTTTCTGATGCAAGCATTTGATCACACCCAATTAGTAAGGCGTGTTAGTTTTGAGTGGCGCAGCGATAATCTTCCACGAATAACAAATGCACAACATGAAAAACAACGATCGGGGGATGACGCCGTTTTCAAATTGGGCTTACTACTCAAAACAGAAGAGTCACTCTCTAACCCGTTTATACCTAAATGGATGCAACAAGTTGAATCGTTATTAAAATTTCCATCTGAAGACATGATTTATTTGGTCGCAAATGCTAAGCATAAAATTGGTGAGCGATGGGCGAACCCCTACAATAAAAGAGTAACCATGATTTCAATTAGCAGTTACGTTGACCAACAGGGTTGGAATCATGCCAGCTATCAGTTTGAGTCACCCGTAAATGTAGTCGCTTTGTGGCTGATGTCTGATGGTGACAATACAAATTCAAGTTTTACCACACGCATTAAAAATATTTTTATTGAATAAATAGCCTGGCTAAAAAACTTACATCTAACTTTTTTAGAAACTAACCGGTCCAAAAAAATCTCTTTGTATTAGCATCAAATCAGCCGTATTAATTACAGCATCTAGATCGGGCACACCTGCATTCAAAGGCGCCACATCACCACGCAAAAACTCTTCAGCGGTTGGTGTTTTCAAACCCAACACCATTTGTGTTGCTATGAATAAATCCATCATATTTACGGCACCACCCTGATTGATATCGCCATCTGCATCAAGTTGTAAATAACTATTCAGCACCTGAATTTGAGCCATAACAGTATAAACTGTCTACCTAAGTCGATATTTTTATACTTAAAAAACACATCTCCTGTTTTTTATTCCTAACAAGAAATGTATTTTAAATGATAAAAGGCGTATCTTCTTTTATTGGAAGCAGAGTTAATTCAACACGGCGGTTTAACGCTCGACCTTCTTTTGTACTGTTATCTGCCACGGGGGCCTTTTCACCAAATCCAATGGTTTCAAATCGAGTTTTAACGATATCTTTCGTTTTGAGATAACGTGCAACTGAAATTGCGCGTTTTTCTGAAAGTGATTGATTGTATACTGCCGAACCAATGCTATCAGTGTAGCCAGCAACAGCAATAACAGTCTTATCAAATTCACTCAATACCCGTGCAACCGAATCCAGCACATCATGAAAATCTGCTTTTAAATTACTGCCCGCACTAGGAAAAGTAATATTACCCGGCATAACAAGATTGATGCTATCACCCTCTCGTTGCACACTAATACCCGTACCATGTAATTGTTTTCTTAGTTTGGCTTCCTGCGTATCCATATAGTAATCAACGCCGCCACCCAGAATGGCACTGATACCGGCGTCACGCATAATTCGTCTATTACGTTCACGCGGATCCTCATCTTTATTAGCCAGATATGAAACGACTAAACTCGCACCCGCACCGATTCCTGCGCCTTTAACCGTATTCGTGGTTTTTTCCTCACTGGTATAAGGATCAAAAGTTGTGCAACCAGATAAAGCTGTAATGCTAGTTAACGTTAGTGCGATGATGCGTTTTTTCATTTTTTTAGTTTCTGCTGAATTTTTTGTGTTTGTGACTTATTTACTGGCCGCACATTATACAAAATATAAGTAATTAATAATATTGTAATTCTTTAGCACTTAACGCGCATCCAAATTCATTGTTTCATTAGTTACCAAATGCTAAAAATCTTTATAACTATATCACTCACCAAATAGTTTGCTAAAATGCGTCATGACTAAAAAGACCCCCAATTTTGAAAAAGCACTCACAGATCTAGAAACCCTTGTCGATGATATGGAACAGGGCAATCTCAGTTTGGAAGAATCCCTCAAACGATTCGAAAAAGGCATCGCACTGAGCACAGAATGCCAGCAAGCATTACAAAATGCCGAATTAAAAATTAAGGAACTGGTCGAAAAAAACGGCAAATTACTCGAACAAGACATCGAACTGGATGAATAAACAATTATGTCTCATGCATTTCAAGCTCGCCTGGAAAAATACCAGAAGCGCGTTAACGCGGCTTTAGATAATTACCTGCCAGCAAACGACCCACCAGAACACAATTTAGCTGAAGCCATTCGCTATTCGGTTATTGGTGGTGGCAAACGTATTCGTCCGGCTATGGTTTACGCCGCCGGTGAAGCCATGGGTGTATCTACCGACCTGATGGATATTCCAGCCTGCGCGGTTGAGATGATTCACGCATACTCATTAATCCATGATGACCTTCCGGCAATGGACAATGACGATCTACGTCGCGGCATCCCAACTTGCCATAAAGCATTTGATGAAGCCACGGCCATGTTAGCCGGTGATGCGCTGCAAGCATTAGCCTATGAAATTCTTGCTAAAGATGAACATGAGGAATTGACGCCTGAGCATCGAATACAGATGTTAAGTTTGTTAACCGAAGCTAGTGGCGCGCATGGCATGGCAGGTGGACAAGCGGTTGATCTCGCTTCTGTTGGAAAACAACTGACATTGGCGCAACTGGAACACATGCATCAGTTGAAAACCGGCGCACTGATACGTGCCAGTATTTTATTAGGTGGAATGTGTAAACAGGATATCACTAAACAGGATATCGGCATACTAAACAACTATGCTATGTGTATCGGTTTATCTTTTCAGATTCAGGATGACATTCTTGATGTCATTGGTGATACCGAAACCCTTGGCAAACCACAAGGATCCGATGAGGAGCAGAAAAAACCTACCTTTCCCGCTATTATCGGTTTAGAAAAATCTAAGGAACTGGCGCTGGAACAACATGTGCTTGCATTAAAACACCTTGAACCACTGGACGAAAAAGCGGATAGTTTACGTCAACTTTCAGCATACATCGTTGAACGTCAGTTTTAATAGCGAATAATACATAACTAATCACATGCCTTTTACTCATTCAAACTGGTCACTACTCGAATCCATTGATTCACCAGCAGACGTTCGCAAGCTAAACTCCCTGCAGCTAAAAGAACTATCGCGCCAGTTGCGTGAATTTTTGCTCGATAGCGTCTCATCGACGGGGGGGCATCTCGCCGCAGGGTTAGGCACCATCGAATTGACCGTGGCATTACATGCTGTTTTTAATACACCTTACGATCGGCTGGTCTGGGATGTGGGTCACCAGTCTTATCCGCACAAAATTTTAACTGGTCGACGTAAAGCGATGGCCGGGCTTCGTCAAAAAGGCGGTATTGCTGGCTTCCCCAAGCGTGAAGAAAGTGAATATGATGCCTTCGGCACCGGACATTCCAGCACGTCGATAGCTGCCGCGCTGGGTATGAGCATCGCCGCCAAACAAAAAAATGAGAATCGCCATTGTGTTGCCATTATTGGTGATGGCGCGATGACCGCGGGTATGGCATTTGAAGCACTGAATCATGCGGGTGATTGCGACGCGAATTTATTAGTTATTCTTAACGATAATGATATGTCGATCTCGCCGAATGTCGGCGCATTATCCAATCACCTAACGCGTTTATTATCAGGTGATTTATTTTCAACCCTACGTGAAGGTGGCAAACGGGTATTGGAAAATATACCGCCTGCGCTAGAACTGGCAAAGCGCACGGAAGAGCATGTCAAAGGCATGGTCGCGCCTGGCACGCTGTTTGAAGAACTCGGCTTCAACTATTTTGGCCCGGTTGATGGACATGATCTGGATACACTGCTACCCGTTTTAAAAAACATCAACCATCAAAGTGGTCCGCGAATACTGCATATCAAAACACAAAAAGGTAAGGGCTTTTTCCCCGCTGAAGATGCTCCGGTCAAATACCATGCTGTTAGCACGTTCAATCTGAGCACAGGTGCGACAGACGCAGGCAGCTCTGATAAACCACCCAGTTACACCGAAATATTCGGCCAGTGGTTATGTGACATGGCGCAGCAAGATGAACGTTTAGTTGGCATTACCCCGGCGATGCGTGAAGGCTCAGGTCTCGTAGAATTTTCAAAACGTTTTCCGAAGCGTTACTTTGATGTCAGCATCGCCGAACAACATGCAGTCACACTCGCTGCCGGCATGGCATGTGAATCCATCAAACCGGTGGTCGCCATCTATTCGACTTTTCTGCAACGTGCCTACGATCAACTGATTCACGATGTCGCTCTACAAAATCTTTCTGTGGTATTTGCAATTGATCGTGCCGGTATCGTCGGTGCCGATGGCCCAACCCATACCGGTGCCTATGACATCAGCTTTTTACGCTGCATCCCGAACATGGTGATTATGACGCCGGCAGACGAATTTGAATGCCGTGGTTTGCTGACCACCGCTTTTTTACATGATGGACCCAGCGCCGTTCGCTATCCTCGTGGTGCAACCACGGGTCTAACCCTGTCTGAAAAACTGGAAGCCCTGCCTTATGGCAAGGCCAAAATAAAACGACAGGGCAATAAAGTTGCGCTACTGGTTTTTGGTACGCTGCTGCACACTGCCATGGAAGTTGCCGAAGAGATCGATGCCACCGTTTACAGCATGCGTTTCGTCAAACCACTGGATACCGACGCCATCAAAACGGCCACTGACAACCATAACCTAATCGTCACTATTGAAGACAATGCCATTGCGGGTGGCGCAGGCAGTGCGGTTTCTGAATACCTGAATCAACAACACATTAGTCACAATTTACTACAGATTGGGTTCCCTGATGAACTGATTAATCATGGTCAACCTGACGAGATGCTGGCGGACTGGAACCTGGATAAAAACGGCATGTTAGAAACAATCAACACCCGAGTTAAGGAATTGCTTATATAGCAAAAAGAGGATAAAATCCCTACTGTTTTACTCAGGTATTATTTAGGTATTTTCAGGTATGGCCGCTCGCTACCAGCTTAAAGTCGTAACAGAATTCGCTTCGGCACACACATTACGGGACTACCCCGGTGCTTGTAGTCGTATGCATGGCCACAACTGGAAAGTCGAACTGGAAGCCGTGTCCACCCAACTCGACGACGTCGGTATGGGTGTTGATTTTAAGGTAATGAAAAATGCTGCCAATGAAGTCGGCGACCGACTTGACCACCGCTACCTAAATGATCTTGAACCGTTTAAAGAAGTAAACCCAACGGCAGAAAACATCGCTGCCTACATGTACAAAGAAATTTCCGCACGCATCAATAGTGACACAGTTAAAGTCACCGCATTGACGATATGGGAAACAGAACGCGCCTGCGTTCGCTATAGTGAAGAGAATGAATAATGACTGACGTCCTTGATAAAGAAAGCCAAACCAGCAGCACATTACCTGATGTTCAAAACACGCAGGACACCCGTGCCATCGCTATCAATAAAGTAGGCATCAAAGATATTCGCCATCCTGTACAGGTCAAAAGCCGTATCGGTCATGTTCAGCACACTATCGCCAACTTTAATATGTATGTTGACCTGCCCCATGAGTTCAAGGGCACACACATGTCTCGTTTTGTTGAGATTCTCAACAATCATGAGTGGGAAATTACCGTCGACTCATTCAAGACCATGCTAACAGAAATGACTGGTCGCCTGGATGCCGAGTGCGGTCATATCGAAATGACCTTTCATTACTTCATCAATAAAACGGCACCTGCTTCCGGTGTACAAAGTCTACTGGATTACGAAGTTACCTTTATCGGTGAACGTGTAAACGGTAAAAACATCATCAATATAAAAGTCGTGGTACCCGTTACCAGCTTATGCCCCTGCTCAAAGAAAATATCTGACCGTGGCGCACACAACCAACGTTCACATGTTACGGTAAATGTAGAGACCGATGAATTCATCTGGGTAGAAGAAATTATCGATATGGTCGAAGCACAGGCTTCCTGTGAATTATATGGTCTGCTTAAACGCCCTGATGAAAAAATCGTGACTGAACGCGCTTACGACAATCCTAAATTTGTCGAAGACATGGTACGTGACATTGCACATCAGCTAAATATCGATGAACGCATTCTTGCTTACACCGTAGAGTCTGAAAATTTTGAATCAATTCATAATCATTCAGCTTATGCACTGATTGAGAAAAAACGAAATTAAATACAGAGATAGAATTTTGCATCGGTAAATTTATATTACCGACTTTTTTCGTCGATACATAATCATTGCAATCAATAGAAGGCAGGTCATAGCGATAACGGCTGGAAACAACACCGTCGTCAATGAATAATTCTCTAACGCTAAAATCACAAGACTATTGCGAGCGGCAAACAAAGAAAAAAACAATAAAGATTCAGAAAATGGATCGGCATATGCTTTCCTTACCGTAGGACCAAACCCCAAAACATCTACCGTGGTAAGAACAATCACCGCAAATAATGGGTCATCCGTAATATACCAAAGCGGTAAAGATGATATCGCAGCGATAAAAAACAACCAGTCGGTACCAGTAATCGCAATATCCGCTCGCTTTACGTACGCCAGAATAGCAATGAATATTGTGATGATACCTGACACGCCAATTGGCCATGCACCGACTCCCCCACCATCTTCAAGCTGAGCCAGAAAAACTACGAATGTGGTGGTCCCCCAGATAACCCAGGAAAACACGTGAGGTTTAATTTTATCGTTCAGGATAGAACGGATATAGGGGAAAAACGCGACAAGAGTAAGCGTTATAGCGACAGCACTTAAAAATTCTTTATAAGGCATATAATCTTGTCTATCGAATAGTCCGTTTACAGTCAGAGGCTGATTTTAAAACTTAAAGTAAAAAACTTGAACCGCAGAGACGCGGAGGCGCAGAGAAAAACGGAGTTTTGTTGGTGTAATCGAATAATATAGGTGTGAATTTATTCGCACCTACGAGGTTTACTATCAAAAATAAACCTTGTCTATTCTCTGCGCCTCCGCGTCTCTGCGGTTCAAGCTTTTAAAGATTCAGAGTTCTGCTACGAGTCGATTGCACTCATGCGGCTAATACTTGCGAAACTTCATTCTAATCAAGATTACGCGCAAGTATATCTCTAACCTGTTCAGCGAGCGTGGTACCCGTTACATCACCATCTTCATCGGTTTCTATAGTCTGGTTAGCATCTTTTACATCAATCTGAATTCGCTCACCTGCTTCGGTAAGCTCTAAACGATATTGACGACTTTTATTCGTTGCGATATCTTTTTTATCTGTGGTAAATAATTGCATAATCCAACTCGATTCCGTCAACTCATCTTTTTCCACACCCATATCTTCATTAGAAATTTTTCCAACAGCAAAATAAATGCTGCTACTGCTTTTCTCTTCACGGATATTTTGTACACGCATTCGATCTAACGCACGCATCGCCCGTTGCCATACAAACTCCATACTACCTGCCATCGTTAAAGCGGCGGTGTTTGTGCTATCTATTTTGACTAGTGATGTATAAGGTCGATAATTTTCCAATAACGCTGAAGACTGCTCACCGGACAGACCTGCGTATATTGCCATGCGTGCAATCATTTCACGTTCAGCTTCTGCATTGCCTGGTTGTGTGACCCAATCGTAATGGTCGGCTTCCTCACCGTAAATAACACGTTCAATTCTAGTGTGGCTGAGGTAAAGACGTGTTTTTGCATCATTATTAAATCGTTCGAATCGGACACGATATTTATCTTTTGCATCGGGTTCGAATCCTTGAAATATTGATCTCAAGTAGCTGCTGTCACTGTCTAAACGAATAATCCATTCTGTTTCCATAAAACCCAGTAAAGGACGATTCTCAACCAGTTCAATGCCTTCTGATTCCCAAAATTTAAGTAATTCTACCCAAACTTTTTCCACATTATTATCGACCTCTAACCAGCTATTACCTGCAAAACTTACTACCCGAACACCATCAAATCGGGGTGTTATCACTGTTTCCAGTTTGTTTTTATCGATAAAAAATTGCTTCGCCTGTTTAGTAGGTTCTGGCACTCTCAGTTGGTCGCCCGTATCCGGTTCGGTCAAATCGGGGGGTACTTCAAGATTTTTATAATATTCTGCACCTTGATAAACAGGGCGTTCATCACTACCCGTACAGGCGATTAATAACCATGGCATTAACACCACCACGGCCCACTTCAAATTTTCACATCGTTTCATGTATGACTTCATTAATTTAATACTCTTATTATTCCGATAGTCCAACAAACTTTCCTGGCGAGCTTTGTTGACAATTATTGTGCGGCTTGCTGCATCGCATCACGTAACGGCTGATGATACTCTTGCTCAAATGCCGTCAAGGGTAGACGTATGCCAGGAGGAATAAGTTTCATTTCAGACAGCGCCCATTTCACTGGAATGGGACTGGATTGTAAAAACAACCGTGAATGCAGTCCGGTTAGTGGCTGATTAATTGACTCGGCCAATTCCCTATCACCGGCTAGTGCCGCTTCACACATGGCTGCCATAGCTTTGGGCACCACATTATTGGTCACTGAAATAACGCCATGACCACCACACAACATAAAGTCCATGCCGGTTTCATCATCACCACTGTAAAGATCAAAATCTCTATCACCTAATAAAGCCTGCATTTCTGCGAGACGACTCAGGTCGCCTGTCGCATCTTTCAAACCCACGATATTATCAATTTCAGACAGACGATTAACCGTCTCCGGCAGCATATCTACCGCGGTACGTCCGGGCACATTGTATAGGATTTGCGGGATATCAACGGATTCTGCGATTTTCTTATGAAACTGATATAAACCTTCTTGCGGGGGCTTGTTGTAATACGGCGTCACCAGCAGGCAGGCATCAGCGCCACCCTGTTGCGCGCACTGAGTCAGCTCTATCGCTTCCCAGGTGGAGTTAGCGCCGGTTCCAGCTATGACGGGGATGCGACCGTCAACCAGCTCCACGGTACGCGCCATAACCTCACAGTGCTCGTCCATATTCAAGGTCGCTGACTCACCAGTGGTGCCCATCGAAATAATGGCTGAGGTGTTGTTTTCTATATGAAATTCCACCAATTTTGCCAAACTTTGAAAGTCAACACTGCCATCGACCTGCATTGGTGTGACCAATGCGACCATACTACCTCGAAACATGTGAGTCCCCGATAAAATAAGGCGCACAGTTAATCAATATTTCACACTTTTTTCAATGATTTATATTGCTAATAGTGAATAATTTACTAGCCTTGGTAGGCTAAATCAGGGTTTTATTTTGCACCGTATTCAAAGTATTCAATAATCCGTTGCTATACTCGGTCTATAGGCACTGTAACAACCACAATACTGTAATCAGACACCAAAAATTGCTGGGCACCTAATTGAACACATCATCACAAGCTGAACGTCGTAGTTATAACCGTATCCCTTTCTCAGCGGAGATATTAATGCAGTGCGGTCATGAAGAATGGAGCTGTAATCTGCTGGATATCTCGCTCAAAGGCATGTTAGTCGAGCCACCTGAAAACATCGATATCGACATTAATCAACCTTGCGGTATGGCATTATTTCTAGGTGAAGATGTCTCTATCCACGCACGTGTCAATATCATGAGAAACACCAATGGTAACTGGGGGCTAAAATGGTTACAGATTGATGTTAACAGCCTGCAACACTTACGTCGGTTGATTGAATTAAATACCAACAATCCTGCCATGTTAATGCGCGAACTTTCCGAGCTCGGATAAGCCTCTTTATACCCCACACAGAGATAGACCAACCAATAATGCTTTTTGTTTAAGCATTTTTTGTTTACACTGTGCTATTCAAAAACCGTTCTACTAGATTCAAATAATGCCATGACAACAAAACTTGTTATCTCCGCGCTGGGTGTCGATCGCCCAGGTATCGTTAATGACCTCAGCAACATAATTTACACCCATGAGCTGAATATCGAAGACAGCCGCATGACGGTGCTCGGGGGTGAATTCGCCGTCCTGCTACTGGTCAGTGGTAACCAAACAGCAATCGAAAATTTCCAGAAAATATCTGGTGATATCGAACAAACTTTAAAAATGAAATTGCTGATCAAAGCAACCACAGACACGGCTTCTGCAAGTGACTCCATTCCCTATTCCGTCGAAGTCGCCGCACTGGACAACCCCGGCATCGTCAATAACATTGCCAATTTCTTTTCCAGTCGAAATATCAATATCGTTAACCTGGAGACCGAAAGCTATGCTGCGCCCCACACCGGCTCGCCCATGTTTGCTTTGCACATGACTATCGGCATTTCGGCTGAAACTAACATCGCAAAACTACGTGAAGAATTCACTGACACCTGCGAAGAGCTCAATCTTGATGCAGAACTAACTAGCCTTTAACGTCTCCTGAAGAAGTAACGAGGCGTAAAAGTTAAAGGCCATATTGACGAAGTATTAGCTGCCTGCAAAGCGCATAAGTAAAAGCAAAAATAAAAGAAAAAAGAAAAAACCATGGCTGAAAAAACCTATATAAAAGGAAAAGACGCTGCACTGGAAGAATCTATTGCCAGCATGCAAAAAAAACTGGCAGCGTTAAACATTGATGTTGAAGAAGCTTCATGGCTAAACCCTATACCCAATGTTTTTTCCGTTCACATACGCGATACCGACTGCGAATTAATGTTTACTAATGGTAAAGGAAGCACTGACAAATCCTGTCTGGCTAGCGCTATAGGTGAGTACTTCGAAAGGCTTAGTTGCAATTATTTTTTTGCCGACTTCTATTTAGGAAAAAATTTTTCTAATGGTAAGTTTGTGCATTACCCCAACGAAAAATGGTTTACCAGCAGCGACGATAGCATCCCAGAGGGTTTACTCGATGATAATTTATGGGACTTTTATGACCCGGAAAATGAACTCACTGCATCAAAAATTTTCGACACTAATTCAGGTTGTGGCGAACGCGGTATTTGCGCCTGCCCATACGAACGCCAGAGAGATGGAAAGTCAATTTGGTTTCCCATTAACATTATTGGCAATCTTTACGTTAGTAACGGCATGTCTGCCGGCAATACAAAAAACGAAGCGCGTGTACAAAGCTTGTCCGAAATTTTCGAACGTTACGTAAAGAATAAAATTATCGCCGAGGGTATCTGCCTGCCAGAAGTACCGCGTGAAGTGCTTGAGCGTTTCCCTAAGATTGTTGAGGCAATTAGCGAACTAGAAAGCCATGAGTATCATCTGCGTATCGCTGATGCATCACTCGGCGGTAAGTATCCGGTGATGAGTGTCACGCTTATGAATCCACGCGATGCAACGGTGTATGCATCCTTCGGCGCACACCCCAATTTCGAAGTCGCGCTGGAGCGAACCGTTACAGAGTTGCTACAGGGCCGTGGCCTACATGAACTCGACGGCTTTTCTCCGCCAAGTCTTGATCTCAATCAGGTTGCCGATCAACACAATCTTGAAACACACTTCATCGATTCCAGTGGCTTGATTGCATACGATTTCTTCAAAAATACGCCTGATTATGAATTCTATGACTGGGATTACAATGCCAGTACAGCTGACGAGTTCGAATACCTTAGTGGCATCATCCATGAAATTGGTTTTGATATTTATATCGCTGATTACCAACATCTCGATGTTTATACCTGCCGGATCATCGTACCGGGAATGTCAGATATTTACCCGGTAGATGATTTGGTCTGGAACAACAATAATGAAGGGGCTCTGTTCCGTGAGGAAATACTGTCCCTCAGAAACCTGGACAAGAAAAGGTGGAGTGAGCTTTTCAAGCGACTGGAAGAAGGCGGCTATCATGACATGCAACGTGTCGCTGAGTTTATTGGTGTCGCACCAGACCGTGGATCTGTGTGGGCGGGACTTCGTATTGGCGAGTTAAAAGCCATGTTATGCCTCGCCGGTGGCAATATTGAAGAAGCCTTGAACTGGGTCGACTGGTGTCTGCACATGGATCAATTAACCGTGTGTCGCCTGCACATTTACAACTGTCTGAAGGTTTTACTGGAAATTGAACTGGATGAGTCTCGCAACAATGAAGATTTTACAGTCGGTCTCGATAAATTATATGGGCCGGAATATGTTTCGATATGTCGCAAGATACTTGACGGTAGCGAGGTGTTTCATGGTCTGCACAGCCCGGGGCTTAGCCTCGACGGTTTCGAAGAGCACAATAAATTATTGGCGTGTTATAAGAAGCTACACCATGCAAAAGAAAACAACTGGCAAAACTAATACTAAATTTCTGACGTGCTTAAAATATTATCTAAAATAATTTTAAAACTCACCGGCTGGAAATTACGGACCGTTACACCAAAAGAAAATAAATTTATTTTAATCGGGGCACCGCATACCAGTAACTGGGATTTCCCACTAGCCTTACTCACTTTTTGGACACTGGATTTCAACATTCACTGGGTTGCCAAAGTACAGATGTTTCGTGGCCCACTTAAGCATCTATTTACCACTCTCGGTGGCATCCCGGTTGATCGTAGTGCGTCACACGGATTCATTCAGCAAATTGCAGACAGATTCAATCAGACAGAACAAATGGTGCTCACGATTGCCCCTGAAGGCACTCGCTCAAAAACCGAATACTGGAAGAGTGGTTTCTACCATATTGCACTGGCAGCCAATGTCCCCATCTGTTTGGGTTACATCAATTACAAAAAGCGGGAACTAGGCTTCCATAAATTGATGCACCCTAGCGGAGATATCGATGCCGACATGAAAATTATTGCAGACTTTTATAACGGTATAACAGGTAAGCGACCGCAGCTTCAGGGGCCAGTCGTTATCAGAAAACAGTGACACTCTTAGCTGTCACTAAAGTGTAAGAAAAAATCACTTTGAAACTTATGAATCAGACTTTATTCTTTCGTTTGGTCACACCGATTAGCCCGAGCAAACCAGAACCAAATAACCACATAGCAGCGGGAACAGGTACAGCAGGGGGTGTCGTTGTTATAGAAACATGATAGTTTTTGGCAAAACATTGATGATGAATACCACAACTATAATTATCTGCAAAGATACCGTCGTTCTCACCCAGGAATAAATAAAGTAAACCATCATATTGAGGCGCAATCAGGTCAATATCTGAACCAAGCACAAAAGTGTCACCAATTGGATCGATTTCCGTATCAGAGCCACTCCATATTCCAATCAATGAATACACGTCTAAAGCACGGAACTGGCCCCCATAACCATCAGCATCGGTACATTCTACTCCCGCATCACGTACACAGCCTACGGTACTAACGGATAACGCCTGACCTGAAGTAAAGGCATAATCCACATTGTCGGCGGCAACACCACGGTTCAATGCGTCATATTCGTTACCGGCACCTGAAACATTATAAATATGTCCCCAATCCGTATAAAACAGATTGTCCAGAGCCGAGACGTCGTAGTTAATTGTTATGTTTGATGCGCCTGCGCTTGCAGAGCAAATGAATAATACTAATGCAGCTGACCACTTTTGAATTATCATTTTATTCTCCATTCCAAACCGTTAATAGTTTGAAAGAAGTCTATTCAGATGGTAATTCTATGTATATAGTATATTAGTACTAGGTAACTTGTTGATTTAAAAAACTTTAGACTCTGTTTAACAGCATTAAGTCAAACCTGTTCTGACTGTGACCGTCTGTAATTAAATGTCTTCCACCACTCTTGGCGGACATTGAAAGACTTAGAAACTTGAACTGCAGAGGCGCAGAGAAAATAAGATAGAACATCAAAAATATTGTCATACCAGCATGTTCCTAGCCGGTATGACGATGTTCGTGCGAGCAAGTAATAATTAGTTTTACCTGTGCCACAGCGTCTCTGCAATTAAAGATTTTAGTTTTTAGTTTTTAGCGTCAGCTTATGGCATGAGCAGTCCTCAGCTTAAGTGAGAATTTCGTCATTCAAACAGTGTCGATATAAACAGACCGAGCGACTACAAATTAATGGATGACTTTATAATCCGGACTAATTTTTAGTTGCTTGAGTAATATTTTTATAAGCAAGATGACATCTTCCCTTCTTTGCTCTTTTGCAGCGCGCTCCAATCCAGCTGCAACCGTCTTCATTTCCGATAATTCATAGAATCCGCAGACACCATGCAGCTGATGTGAAAAGTTAACGATTTCAAGATAATTATCATTATTAGAGCCTTCAACAATGTGCAATACTAACTTACGCACTTCGCGATCTAGTTTTTCTGAAAAGGCTTTATTAACATCTTCATCAACCGTATCGTCCTTTTTATAATCACCTTGAAAGTTAAGCAAGATGGTCAGTTTTTCCAGCAAAACTTCTTCACGTATAGGTTTAAACACAAAACTATCGAACACATCCACTTCGTCGCCCTGATCTTTGATAAACACATCTGCAGTAGCCGCGATGAGGAATGGCGCTTTCTCCAGTGCAGCTAACTTTATTTCGTTAGCCGCAGTAATACCATCCTTTCGTGGCATATGCAGATCAAGAAATACAATATCAAAATCACCTGCCAAAGCTGCCTCAACTGCGTACTGCCCGTCTTCCACGGCCGTTACCTGTGCACCATAAGCTTCAAGCATATCAGTGAGAAGATCACGATTAAATCCATTATCTTCTGCAATAAGAATTTTTAAATTGCTAAACAATGAAGCAACATCGACAATCTCATTGAGATTACAACTGCCAATTGCCTGATCAGCTATGTTGGTTTCTTTATTATCAATACTCTTCAATTTTTTATGTAATACCTGCCGGTTAATCGGTTTAGACAGCCAGCAAACTTTTTCATCAATTACCTGTGCAGGTAACTCAAACTCGGTTGTGTTCAACATTAAAATAATAGGCATCATGCTCAAGCAACGAATTTTTTGAACACAACCTTCAACCGTTGGTGTTGATAGTGCATCTTTTCCCATTCCCATGATGACACAGTCACAATTTCTATCTTCAGATTTAATCTTCATCAGATTACCAATAAAATCGTCGTCCGTGATACATACCGTCACTTCAACACCCCAGTACAACAATATATTTTTAATGGTTTCCTCTGTCACATAATTCTTTTCATACAACAGAACTGACATACCCAATAATGTATTTTCATTACTATCTGTTTTATGTTTATCAATTTTCAAATCGAGATGAATAATAAATTCCGTGCCTTCATCTACAACACTTTTAACATTAATAAAACCATGCATCTGTTCGATCAGTTTCCTTACAATGGCAAGACCCAGACCTGACCCACCAAACTTTCTAGCCACCGCAGTATCTGCCTGAGAAAATGCATCAAAAAGGTTTTCCTGAGCAGATTCTGTCAAACCTGCACCGGTATCCTTTACATTAATCTGCAATCTCAAATTTTTATTGTTAACGACCACAGAGCTAGCACTGACCAAAACCTGGCCTTCGCTGGTAAATTTAATGGCGTTTGAAACAAGATTACTAACAATTTGCGAGATACGTAAAGGATCACCAAAAATAGTAGCGGGCATTCCTGACTCTACTTTTAATATCAATTCGAGATTTTTTTCATGCGCTAAAGGCGAGTGCAAAGATATGACGCTTTCGAGGACTTCTAGAATATTAAATGACACATGTTCCAACTCTAGCTTATTCGCTTCCATTCTGGAGAAGTCCAGAATGTCATCAACTACGCTATTTAATTGTCTGGACGCCACTGACAAGGTAGACATATACTTAACAGCATCGTTATCGTTAATCATCTTCATCAGCAAGTCAGACGCACCGATAACAGCATTTAATGGCGTGCGTATTTCATGGCTCATATTTGCCAGAAATTCGACTTTTGAATTACCAATCGCTTCCGCTTCTTTTCTTGCCTCATCAAGCAACACATTTTTTTGCTCGAGCTGCATAACCATTTCCATTAATGCCTGAGTAGCCTGGTCGACTCGTCCCTTTTGCTGCTCGCTCGACAATTGCAATTCACTTGCCATTTTATTAATACCATTCTCAATTTCACCAAATTCACCTCCCTGACCTATGGAAAGTTTCGAATTCAGATTACCTCCACTAATACTTTCAACTGCACTATGCAATCGTTTTAGCGGCACAATCAAACTTCGTGATATTAAAAATGCAATTAGAGTACTCAGCAACAACCCAACAATTAAAATAAGCAAGTTATCAAGCAGGATGCGATGTTTTTTCTCTTCGACCTTATTCACCGACATCGTTAGATGCACCCATCCCACAATGACACCTAAAGATTCAACTTTCTGATTTATCTCATCGATAAAAATATCTTTATAGATAATAGGTTGGGTAATTAAAAAGCTATCAGAGTCATCAGATACTGTCGTCTTGGTTTCGTTTGATAATTGACTGGATAAGCGATTGGATAGTCGAGTCGTCACAACAACATTACTATTGAGATCGATGATTTGAACTTCATTAACAGCTGCTTCCTTCACCGCTTCGTTAACTAAAATTTGCAGCTTTTCTTCATCGCCGGTAAACATGTAATGTTCACTGTCATTTGATATGTGCTCAGCAATAATTCGCCCTTCGATAACGACTGTTTCTGTCAACTCCTGCAAACGACCATTAGTATGATAATAAGTCAAAATAACAGACACACTAACTAATGGTGCGAGCACCATAAAGAGGGTCAGCCGCCTAATGCTCCAACTATTCCAAAATGCTCGTATTTTCATATAGAGGCTTTCATTGAGCAGCGATGCATGCGCTCAATAATGAATGAACTCGCTACTCAAAGAAGCGGGTATTATTTGCCAATAAAACAGCCTGCGTTCTATTCCTTACATTCAATGATTTTAAGATAGCGGTAACGTGAATTTTTACTGTGTTATCTGACAAACCCAATAAATGTGCAATTTCTTTATTCGATGAGCCTTTGCACACTAACCCCAGCACTTCACGCTGTCGATTGGTTAACGTGTTTAACTTTTCATCGTCGGCACTAACCGTGTCAGACTGTGATTGATTGATTTTTTCAATTAGCTCGGGTGAGATATATACACCACCCGATATAATTAGACGTAAAGCTTTGACCAAGTTACCCCTACCAGACGTTTTTGTAATAAAAGCGGACGCGCCTAGATCCATGCATTTACGTACATCATGTATATCTTCAGAAGCCGTCAACATGGCCACTTTCATTTCGGGATACGTTTTGATTGCCATTTCTAGCAAACTAAAACTTTTACCATCAGGTAAAACTAGATCCAGCAATAGCAGATCGACAGACTTTGACTGCAGAATGGTTTGAACCTGCCTCTCATCTTCCGCTTCAAATATTTCACCTTCCTGGTTTAATTCCAGTAGTGAATGCCGTATCCCTTCACGAATAAGTTCGTGATCATCAGCAATTAATATATTCAAGTAACTACCCTAAACCTAATATTTATTAGTGAGTATAAAACAGATTTCTAACAAATTCGGTAATTTCACATTATCTTCATTATTCAACATGATGCAATTTAGAGCAGCTCAACATTTATTGCTGATATTGCCTCATTTGCTCCTGGGTTTTACGAAGTTGCTCCATAACTTCTGGTGGCATCTGACCCGATTGTTGCATCTGCTGTATCATTTGCTGAAGCTGAGGCTGCATTTTCTGTCCCATCTGTTGCCCCATTTCAGCCATATTTTTTTTAGCTTTATTAATCTCACCCGCCATCGTCTTCGTTTTATACGAAGAAGGCACAACGAAAGTATTCGCAGGCAGGGAAACATTCAATTTGATTTTAACTATTTCGGTATCAACCTTGCCATTTTCTACCATACGCATGGGAACACCCACCTTGGCGACATGTTCACCTATTTTAGTGTCACCCAGCGTACAGGCATCAATCATACCGACATACCCGCCCATTATCGCCTGTTGTCTTTTCACCATCATTTGCATTGCATCAAAAAGTTCTTTGATACCTTTAACTTTGTAAGCGGCTTTTGAGCCATAAATAATACCGCAAGATTTACCATTAACCTTATAACTAAATTTTCTGGTCTTATAACCCGCTATGGTCGGACCTGAGCCCAGGTCATTAATGGATACATTCACTTTAAGCGCATTGCCGCCTTTAGGTAGATTATTCGTATTGAGCAGCATGACCTGCTTTCTTTTAGGGTCAACCGCTTTCACACTGTTAGTTTTATAATCCACAATGATATAACCGTCATCACCCATACCCATTCTGGCTTTTTTACCATCTGTCATGATTTTCGAAAACTCATTATCACTCTTCATAGTCACAATGGTGCCAGCCACCACAACCGAGCTATTTAATAACAAGATTGCGCTCATTAACCGAATCGTATTAATCATTTTTACTCCTTAAATATTACTTACATGCCGCTCTGTTCAGCGAAATACCCACTGACTAAAGCCTAAAATCTGAAGAAATTATACCCTTTCCTTAGCCTGATTGATGACAGGATTCATCATTTATATCTAATTCGTACCCGAAACCTACCTCTAAATATATATGATAATCTACATGAGAATCGTTTGCATTTGCATTATTGTTGCGTATAATGCATCGCACAACGTTATCCAGGTAGAAACGAGCCATTTAAATTAGCCGCACTATCGACAGGCTACCGGTAACAAACGATTAATCATTCTGGAGGTTTTTGTGAACAAGAAGTTAATATTAAAAAGCGCATTGGTAACCGCAATCACACTCGGTCTGGCACAACCCGCTTTCGCGGTAACAGACGAAGAATTTAAAGCTCTACAGGATCGATTTGATCAACTCGCTGAACAGGTCGAAACTAACAGCAGTGATAGTTATAGCAGCGACACAACCGTAGGCGGTTACGGCGAACTGCACTATAACAACCTGAACAATGGCGAGGGAGAGGATAAAAGAGAAATAGACTTCCACCGTTTTGTGCTGTTTATTAACCATCAGTTCAATGACAATATTCGTTTTTTTTCTGAACTAGAAGTCGAACACTCCTTTATCGGAGATACCGATGACGGTTCATCATCCGGTTCAGTGGCTATCGAACAAGCTTACGTTCAGTTAGATCTAAACGAACAGACAAGAGTCAATGCAGGCATTCTATTAATACCTGTCGGTTTTATAAATGAAACCCACGAACCCCCTGCTTTTTACGGTGTAGAACGTAACCCTATATCTAGAAATATTATGCCGACAACATGGCGTGAAGGCGGTACCTCAATTACCGGTAATTTTGATTCAGGGCTGAGTTACGATTTGCTGTTACATACTGGACTAGATGGTGGAACCGACGTCCGTGGTGGTCGACAAAAAGTCGCCAACGCCAATGCCCGCAATCTGGCTTCAACAGCGCGAATAAAGTACACGGGCATCAGAGGGTTAGAACTAAGTAGTACGCTACAATATCAGGATGACATGACACAAGTCAGCAGCGACGAAATAGGTAGTGCTACCCTGTTACAGGGTCACGTCCGCTGGAATATTGCAGATGTAACACTCACTGCATTGTATGCACAGTGGGACATCAATGTCGCGGGTTCTGCATCGGCTGAAAATCAGGCTAAAGATAAGCAAGACGGCGGCTATCTTGAAGCCTCATACAAAATAACACCTAAATGGGGTGTATTTGCCCGTCAGAATGAATGGGATAATGGTGGCACTGGCGACACGACAAAAACACAAACTGACATAGGTTTAAGTTACTGGCCACACGAAGACGTGGTACTTAAAGCAGATTACCAGTTACAAAACAACGTTGCCGGTAACTTTGATGGCTTTAATCTTGGCGTAGGCTACCAATTCTAAATGACCTTTTTTCGATGAAAAAAAGGTTCGCGCTCAATCTGATATTGCTGTTAAGCATGCTCAGCACGCCACCGACTTTCGCCGGTGGCGTGTATCAGCAACCCGCTGACTTTATTCTTCAAGCATTTAATGATGAACCGCCGAAACCGGCCATTCTATGGTTGAAAAAAGACCTGAAAAAACAGATCACAAAAATCCTGGATCACAAATATAAAGGCCTTCGTATTCGTTACTGGAAAAAAAATAAAATGTCTGCCTGGATACTAGAGGAAATTGGTAAAGAAAAACTCATCACTGTTGGCATCGTCATAAATAACCAAATGATTGAACGTGTTAAAATTCTAGCTTTTAGAGAAAGCCGTGGTTGGGAAGTTCGTCATGATTTTTTCACCAATCAATTTAAAAAGGCAAAACTCAAGACTAACCACCAGCTAAATCTAAACATTGATAATATCTCTGGCGCAACCCTATCTGTACGCGCAATAAGAAAACTCGCTAGAATTTCACTATTGCTCGACCAGGAAATTAATAAAAAATAAATAAAGCGACATGACCAACCGAAAACCAAAACGTTTTACCGTATTTTTATGGCATCGCCGCGTCGGCCTGTTTGCGCTTATGCTGGTTATAATATTGTCGATAACCGGCATTATGCTCAATCACACAGAAGAATTTAATCTGGATGGCACATTCGTCGATAATTCCTGGTTATTAAAATGGTACGGCATCGAACCAGAAGATGAACCGATCTCTTATCGGGTAAGGAATAAACTAGATGAAAAACAGAGTAGCCACATCATCAGCTCATGGCAACACCAATTGTTTTTTGATAACACAGCAATAACAAAATTAGAACAAGACATACACGGTGCCATCGGTGCTGAGCAGTTTATTGTCATTGCACTCGATGATGAAATTATTTTATTATCATATGAAGGTGAATTCATAGAGCGCATATCAACCAGCATTAGTTTCAGCAATATCCAACGTCTCGGTATGAAATACAAACGCCCGGTAATCAAAACCAGTGAACCACTCTATTATATGGCAGACGAACACATCCTCGACTGGGATGTAATAATCAATAAAGATATCGAATGGACCAAGCCGTACGCATTAAACGACAAGGAATACCAACAACTACTGATCGCTTACCGTGGCAACGGACTCAAACTGGAACGTGTTATTTTGGATCTACACAGCGGCAGAATCTTCGGCCAATGGGGCATCTACCTGATGGATGCTGCGGCTATCGCCCTACTCTGGTTATCGTTGAGTGGCTTGTGGGTTTGGAGTAGTCGTCGTAGGAAGATGCGTAAGAAAAAGCATTATCGGAAACATCATAGAAATGTGTAATATATAAATAATAAGGAAACAACATATTCAGACCTTCGTCACTCTCATACTTTCACAAGGAATCAACACATAATAGTGGCTTGCTTGCTTACAATTCTTGTCATAGTGCACTTCAAATAAAACATTCAAGATAGTACAAAATCACAGCTTCTAGCATAGAGATTGCATTTTTTTTGTATATTACTATAATATACATAAATGACTAATTTAACGGATATCACAGGATTTGATTGGGACGAAGGAAACGTCCGAAAGAATGAGAAACACAACGTTTCTATGGCTGAAGCAGAACAGGTCTTTTTTAATGAACCCTTATTGGTATTAGAAGATTCCAAACATAGCAAAAAGGAGCCTCGATTTCATGCTTTAGGAAAATCAGATGAGAACAGGCAATTGCATATCACATTTACCCTGCGTCAGGCAGGAGAAAGAATACGCATAATTTCAGCAAGGGATATGCACAAAAAAGAGCGAGCAATATATGAAAAAACAACTTAAAACGATACCTCAGTTTGCTAATGAAAAAGAGGAGCAACTTTTTTGGGAGCAGAATGATTCCTCAGACTACCTCGATTGGAACAAAGCAAACAAGGTGATTATGCCCAATCTGAAACCAACAACAAAAACAATCTCGCTTCGCCTTCCGCAGCACCTTCTGGATTCTATAAAATCTGCTGCGCACGCCCGAGATGTTCCGTATCAGTCATTGATTAAAGTTTGGCTGCAAGAAAAATTGCATGGGCATTAATACTTAGTTGCCTAGTAACACATCGTCGACATTGAGTGACCTTTTCGTGCCGTATTTAACTGCTTTGTTCGCGGTATTTTTAACCTGTTGAATATCAGTTTGCTGTGTTGCCTTATCTCAATAAATACAATCCGTGTATTATTTAATACGCAATCGTAACCTTTAGGCTATGATTAATCAGCCCTACCTAAACCTAAGCAACTAAAGAACCAGAGCTCTTTTTCAGCACTCACCCCTCTATTACTCACATACCCTGGCCAATGTTTTAATACTCAAATTCCTGCCGACTATCCTGCATAATAATATCTAACGATTTCTGTCCCTGTTTCGGGTTAGCTAAATCTTTAGGCTCGATCATTTCACAATCGTCAATCACCATCTCATTCAACGTTGAAGGATAAAATTTACAATCATCAGGCCGGTCAAAATAAATATCACAGGTGTAACTGTTTTTATTGGGATCTTTTCTTAACCACGGGCATTGTTCTATCGGGTTACCTGTTTCAGGGTCAAACCAGATATTGCCGTCTTTAACGTATTTGAATATGTCGGATCTATGCTCAGACCAATAGTTTATTTGACTGGTTGATGTTGTTAACCCGCCACTGCCGTATTTGATACAGCACTTTCCACACTGGTTACATTCTTTCACTGTATTGTTTATCCCAGTTAATTTTACTTCTTAGATTCACCCTCTTCTTCTAAGCTCGATTGTTTCCGCCACATCAATTGGCGAAGATTACGCCGATGTAAAACATTAGAAAACCCACCGTGTATTGCAGACAACAGCAAAGCAGTAATAACCGAAAGAACGAGGTAATGCGCTTTCCAGATGAAAACATAGGATGCACGTAAATATCCGTCAGTCAGCATATCAAACGCCAGCTGGAAGTTGTCCAGTAAGGTATCTAATTCACCAGGCACAATCACACCTAGTGACGCTGGATGTTTATCGATCAGAAACCATAGAGTCCAGCCAATAACAAAAACAAAAACAATGATCGAAAAATTAAACATCATTAATTAACGTAAAACCATTAATTGGTGTCAGAAAATACGCTCTCTATTACTAGAAATAATTGCGCTCTAACCCGATAAATTCAACCTACCAAATCAAGTAGACTGTGTTTGAATGGAAGGCCACGAATTAATCACTGCTTGAACCAACGTTGCTAGAGGAATCGCAAAGAACACGCCCCAAACACCCCACAAACCACCGAAAAACAATACTGAAATAATAATCGCTGCCGGATGCATATTCACTACCTCTGAGAAAAGTAGCGGCACCAGTATATTGCCATCCATAAATTGTACAGTCAGATACGCGACCATGAGATAAACAAAGTCACTGGTCGCACCCCACTGGAACCAGGCGATCATCGCTACCGGTATGGTGACAGCCACTGCCCCTACATAAGGGATAATGACAGAGAGCCCGACTAACAGACTCATAGTCGCAGCGTAATTCATCCCCATAACTTTTAGCGGAATAAAAGTAGCCACACCGACGATGACTATTTCCAGTAATTTACCGCGTATGTAGTTACCCATTTTGGCATCCACTTCCTTCCACACAGAATAGGCCAGGCCTCTGTCTACAGGTAAAAATCGTCTAAACCAGTTCAGAATGACATCTTTATCTTTAAGTAGGAAGAACACTAATAGTGGTACGACGACCAGATAAACCAGTACCGTAAATACATCAACCGCTGATGATAACGAAACCGTGACCAGTTTCTGCCCGACACTGACTAACTCTGTTGAAAAACTGCCCAGCATCTTTTCGATTTCCTGATCGGCAAACATTGGGTATTTTTCGGGTATGGTAAGAATTAATTCCTGAACTTTATTTAATATCTGGGGAAAATCAATCACCAGTTGCGAAACTTGACTGATAACCAACGGCACCAAACCAAACAAAATTAACGCTAACGCGGTAAGAAACAGGGTATAACTCATCAGGAATGAAATAAATCGCGGCATGCCGAAGCTACTAAATCTTTTAACCAGCCCTTCCAGTACATACGCAATAATAATACCGGCTAGCACAGGTGTAAGAATTGTGCCCCAATACAATACGAGAATCGCACCGAGAACCAAAATTGCAATCAGGATAATAGCCTGCGGATCTGAAAAGTGTTTTTCAAACCAGCCTTTTATAACATTAATCATTTTTCAGTTGATTCTATTGCGGGTGTGTTTTCTTCTAACATTTCATCGTAAGCATTAACGAACAGGACTTCCATTTCATCGATAATTTCGATTACATTACGTCCGTTGACCATATGTTCAGTCATCAATGATGAAGCGGCTGAAAACACCTTCATGCTACCGATCATTGGATAAGTTAATTTAAGGCGTTTAATGGCACCGACGACTGTTTCTGTCTCCGGACGAGAAATATTTTCTGGCTGCGGCACTTCTTTCGATATAGGGTCTGCCTGCGCATACAAAAAATCAACAAAGTCAGACAAACTTTGTTTGCGTTGATCGTCCATGGCTTCATAGAGATCTGTTAGTGCAGTACTACTTTTAATATTACTCATTATTATATTTTTCTTGTGTTAACAATAATGTAATCACCTTGATTACACCATATTTTTACAAAACTCCTGGGCAAAACCTAACAACTCATCAGCTGCGCGAGACTTAAATTTATAACGCTGTCGAACAAATGAAAACGGTCGCTCGAGTTTTGGAGACAACTCAACCGCAGTTAAGGTTCCCAGTTTTAGTTCTTTATCGATACTGGCGCGCGATACGATGGAAATGCCCATACCCGCTTCAACCGCACCTTTAATTGCTTCAGGACTACTCAGCTCGAAACAGACGTTTAATACACTATCAGGGCTTTGCAACTGGACATAATTAGTAATGGCTTCTTGCGTACCCGAGCCACTTTCCCGGCATATAAACGGGTGACCTAATATACTGCTCACATGCAATGTAGGCTCTTTTGCCAACTCATGACTATTAGGCATGATGACCACTAATGGATCGACACGACACTGCTCAACAATTAAATTTTTATTATTGACAGAACCTTCAACAATGGCCAGATCAACAACATTATTTTCAACCATGGCAATAATGTCTTCCGAATTTGATTCTTTTAAACTGATATTCACATCCGGATACTTAATCTTAAATTTACCAATCAGCAAGGGCAACATATATTCTGCAATCGTGGTACTCGCGCCCAGTGACACGCCACCGCTGACGTCGCCCGTCATCTCGGTAATACTATGATTCATCTCATCATATAGCTTGAGGATACGGTCGGCGTACATATAGACCTGTTTGCCCGCTTCGGTCAGTGACACTTTATTATGTGTCCGGTCAAACAAACGCGTATTAAATTGATCCTCCAGTTGCCTGATTTGAAAGGTTACCGCTGGTTGGGTCATATGCAGCTGCTCACCGGCCTTGGTGAAGTTCAGCAACCGGGCAACAGTGTGAAATATTTTTAGTCGACGATCAGCCATAGATATTTATGTGGGACACCCAAAAAGAAGAAGACCGGTGGTATTAATACACAGGCACTTAGAATATTGCATCAATATTGATTTTACATACATTTACAGCTATTTTAACCTAAGGAACCTCTGAGTGATTATATATTATCTCTGCGAAACTTGGAGCGTGCATGTACAAGGCGTACTTCGCCGCAAATGGCCATATCCTTTACAAGAGTGCAACACAGTAAATGCGCGCTTCAGGCCTCACCCAGCAGGGCTTACTGGTGGGCTAGCACTCTTCGTTATAATTTTTCATCATGTAATAAGCATGCTTTCAAGCTCGTGCCTTGATTGCAAGTCTCACCAGTAAGCCAGAGATAATATATAATCACTCAAAGGCTCCTTAATATTGGTTGGGACACACTACAAACTCATCAGGCAATACACCATGATAATTAAAATAATAATTTCCAGTATAACCACTGTATCACTAAGTTTACTATTGCACACATCAGCAATAGCAGGTGTTTACAAATGGGTCGATGAGAACGGGCAGGTGCATTACGGCGCTCATCCGGGCAATACCGGTGCAGAACGTGTCACCATTCGTAAAAACGATACCACCAAACCTCGTGCCATCAAAACAGATAAAGACGGTAAACAAGCTGAAGGCGATGGACAAGATACTGATCCCGCTACAGCTGAAGCGAAAAAGCCTGAGGAACCTAAAATTCCGAAAAAAGAAAAACGCCGTATGTGCAAGGAAGCCAAAAGTGATATCGCTTCGATTAATAGTCGTGGACGTATGCGCGAAATTAACAAAAAAGGCGAATATACTTATCTAAGTGAAAAACAACGTCAAAAACGGTTATCTACCGCCAGAAAAAAACAACGTAAGTATTGCAGATAACTACCATGCCCTACTTAGAGATTAATACCAACACAACGATAGACAATTGCTCCGCCATTGCCGAACAGGCCTCCAAACTCGCCGCTGATATTCTGGGAAAACCCGAAAGCTATGTCATGGTTAAAGTATCGCCCGAACAAACTTTACTGTTTGCTGGCTCAGATGCACCTGCCGCGCATATCAAATTAAAGAGTCTTGGGTTACCTGAAAGTAACACGGCTGAATTTTCTGAGAAGTTATGTTCATTTCTATCCGGCCAGTTAGGTATTGGTGGTTCACGTGTGTATATTGAATTTTCCAATCCGGAACGACATATGTGGGGCTGGGACAGCAAAACGTTTTAATAAACTTCGCTCGCAAAGACAGCTAAAAATAGTAGTGATACCCCACCGTCCAGTCTTCATCATCAAAAAAATCATATTTAATAAGTCGATACTGTAAACGCATGGCATGGTTAACCTGAAAATTAAGTTGCCAGTTCGCCTTAAGAATATTTTTATCTAATTCAAAGCCAGAAACCGCAACATCTTTTTCAAAACTTAATTCAAACTGGCTGGTTTTATAATTAATAAATGTCCCTGCCTGCACCCCTGCTAATAAGCTATAACCCTTACGATAATCAGAAGAAAGATTCCACTCCCCTATCAACAAAACAAAGGGCATGAAGGCTTGTTTCTTTACACTAATACCCGCCCCACCACGCGTAACAAAACTTCTCAATGATTGCGACTTACTCACCTGTGTACGATCAAGGCGAATATCGAGCATCCAGGAGATCGGTGTCTGCCATGAGCTAACCGGACTCAACGAAGTTACATTAAAAAACTTCAGGCTTTCCAGCCGCAAACTATTATTTGATTCATTGTCTACAAACCATTTTAATCGCAAATCAAAAATATTAATCGCTGCTCCATTTACATAACCTTGGGGTGCATCAAGTAGATCATGAAATGCTGGTCGCCATCTTAAGTCTATATATTGTTGACCATTCTGTTCACCATAACCTGCTGCAATACGCATTGAATCATGGCCTGTTTCAGGTGAAGCGCGTTTTGCATCTATCGCTTTACTCTGCTTCTTTTTTGATACGGCATTACTCGATAACGCATTAAGACTTTTCAGTACTTTCTGTGATTTTGGTGACGATGACTTACCATAAAACTGCAATATATTGTGTGCCTGCTGCAACACTTTTACTTTTTCGGGATTGGTATTTAAACCCTGCAACGCTTTATTTAGACTTTGACTATCGGATGCTGTGCCTTCTGATAATAACGTTAATACCACAGCTGAACTGTTGGTCTGTTCTGCATCAAAAAATTCATCGATCTGTGTCGCCAACGAAGCACGAAATAAACGAGATTGTATGAGACCCGCATTTTCAAGTTCACGAACGGTATCAACTGGTATCGCATAAAATGGAAAGTCACCCTCAGCTGTTAGTTGCAATCCGGGTCGAACCACATCGAGTAGTGCTAATAGACGGTATGAACAATTCTCCCTAAAAAAATAGTAATCAAAATTAACCCCCCTAACTTCCCACACGTGCCTGACTAACTGAGTAATTTCTTCAGGTGTAATATCCAGCTGATACTCCCAAATATCACGATTTTCTATATTGGTGTATTCCTGCACCATTTTGTAATACGGTTTAATTCGAAAGATACCGCTATAACCGCCGAATAAACCTTTAGCCACATAACTTACTAGATCATCCGTTTTTTTTACTTTCGCTGCATAATTCAATGTTTTCGATAACAGAACAGCGTCATCTTTATCATCAAACCGCAAGAAGGTATGACCAAACGTTGAACCCGGATTATTTAGATACATCGTCGGAAAAACCAGAAATAATTTATCCTGTGAAATTTTTCGCATAAAAGCGTCTAACTGTGGACAGGACACATCTTTTTCGTCAGAGATGTTCAGCTGTTGTTTTACCCACCACCAACGCGCAGGAAAAAGACACTGTGCGTGACGACTTTCCTGTCCGCGAAAAAACGCTTTGATATTGGCAATAAGTTCCGCTTTTGAATCCACCTTACCTTCAGCCGCGAGAAAAAAATCATCATCATCTGCCTGACTGATAAACCCTCGGAAGAAACTTTCACGCTTGTAATGTAATAAGGCATACCAGATTTCATGCTCAGCCAGTTGCAACTGCTCCGCCTGCTGAAGCAATGAATCGACGATATCATCATCACCGTTTGCTGCACTAGCGGATGAACTAGCGGATGAACTAAAATAGAATAAAACGGTAATAAGGACAAACAAGTATTTCATGAATTTACGGCTTAATAACAATGGCGGTGATGCTTGTGAAGGTTTAGGGCGCTCTGATTAATTCTCATAAAGTTCTGCGGGTTTTAAAGCTCAAATATTGATAGAATGCGCCCATTCTACCGAGTATCGCTAATATGTATTTATCTAAATTTCAATTAACTACCCTGAAAGAAACGCCTTCTGACGCGGAGATAACCAGCCACCGGCTGATGTTACGCGCCGGTCTAATCAGAAAACTCGCTTCAGGACTCTACTCCTGGTTACCATTAGGCCTACGAGTAATGCGTAAAGTTGAAAATATTGTGCGCGAAGAAATGAATAAAAGTGGTGCGCTTGAAATACTGATGCCAGCCGTGCAGCCTGGTGAGCTCTGGCAGGAATCTGGTCGTTGGGAACAATATGGCCCTGAATTATTACGTATGACAGATCGCCATAATCGCGATTTTTGTTTTGGCCCAACGCATGAAGAAATCATTACCGATCTCGCACGCACAGAGTTGTCCAGCTATAAACAGTTACCCGTTACCTATTACCAGATTCAGACAAAATTTCGCGATGAAGTTCGTCCTCGTTTTGGCGTCATGCGTTCACGTGAATTTATTATGAAAGATGCTTATTCTTTCCACACTACACAGGAAAATTTGCAGAAAACCTACGACGTGATGTACCAAGCTTACAGTAATATTTTCACACGCCTGGGCCTGAAGTTCCGTGCGGTGTTAGCTGACAGCGGTTCGATTGGTGGCAACAGTTCACATGAGTTTCATGTGCTTGCCGATTCAGGCGAAGACGCTATCGCCTTCTCCAGTGAAAGTAATTATGCCGCCAATGTTGAAAAGGCAGAAACACTCGCGCCAACGAAACCTCGCCCTGCTGCCACGGCTGAACTTACAACAGTCGATACACCTAAGCAACACAGCATAGAAGACGTCAGTCAATTTCTAAAGGTATCTACATCACAATGTCTAAAAACTTTGTTCGTGGAAGGCAGTGAAAAAAATGCCGTTGTCGCATTAGTATTACGTGGTGACCACGAACTCAACGAAATTAAAGCTTCACATTTAGATGATGTCGCTAATCCATTATGTTTCGCCAGTGATGAACAAATTAAACAGGTCGCTAGCTGTTCAGCAGGTTCATTGGGCCCGATAGGTTTATCGATTAAAGTCATCGCTGATTACGCAGCACTACAACTTGCCGATTTTGTTTGTGGTGCAAACGAAGATGGCAAACATTTAACAGGTGTTAACTGGCAGCGAGATTGCGCTGTGCCGGACGCAGCCGACCTACGTAACATCGTCGAAGGCGATGCTAGCCCCGATGGCAAAGGCACGCTTTCCATCGTTCGTGGCATTGAAGTGGGTCATATATTCCAGCTCGGTACAAAATATTCTGAAGCCATGAAAGCAACAGTGCTGGATGAAAACGGCAAAGCAACAGTTATGACTATGGGTTGTTATGGTATTGGTATAACGCGTATCGTCGCTTCAGCCATCGAACAAAATCATGATGAGAACGGTATTATCTGGTCAGACAGTCTAGCGCCTTTTGATGTTGCGATTGCACCGATCAATATGCAAAAATCTGAAGACGTTCACAATGCTGCTACCAAATTACATGATGAACTGACGGCAGCTGGACTCGAGGTTCTACTTTATGATGAAAAGGCACGACTCGGTGGCATGCTAGCCGATCTTGATCTTATCGGCATACCGCATCGTGTTGTTATCGGTGATCGCGGATTAAAAGAAAACAAAGTGGAATATAAAAAACGTGATGCTGAAGAAAGTCAGGATGTCGCGATAAATGATATTGTTGAGTTTTTAACACCATAACTCTGGTTCCCATACTCCCGCGTGGGAACCCTCTGTTCAGCAATGTGGCAGTTAAAATAATAGTTATAACATGCACCCTATGCATTCCCACGCAGAGCATGGGAACGAGAGTATAAATTTACTAATTACTAATCTCTGTGTCTCTGTGTCTCTGTGGTTAAAATAATCAATTTATGTAATATAATCAAACATGCTCATACGTATAAAAATTTTAGCCTTAGCATTAATTTTCAATATTATAACCTGCTCTCTGGCTTTTGCTGAAAATCAAACCGTCGACCCTAAACTTCGTCAGTTACTAACCGAAGCCATAAATTCATCGGATAGTTTTGATGATCGCTTTCATGCTGAAGTCTGGTTACTGGATATGTCCAATCGACTGCAGCGTTATGTCAAAGATGAAAAAACACGTTTGTTTATGTTAAAACAAATCCACCTCGAAGCGACACGTGCAAAACTGCAACCGGAACTCGTGCTTGCTTTAATCGAAGTGGAGAGCCATTTTGACAGCTATGCCATCTCGAAATCCGGCGCACAGGGTATGATGCAGGTAATGCCCTTCTGGTTAAACGAAATCGGTCATCCGAGCGATAATTTGATAAAAATAAAAACCAACTTGCGAATGGGCTGCACCATTTTAAAGTATTACATGGATATGGAAAATAACGACCTACATAAAGCGCTGGCTCGTTACAACGGCAGCCGTGGCTCCAAGGTCTACAGCAACAAAGTCTTACTTGCATTGCGCAATCATTGGTACCAGTCTTAATCAGTTGTAACAACCCATCGCGAAATGGTGTGATTAGTTTACAACGCAAAATATAAGAACTTGCAAACATACGACATTTAGTACTATTAAGGACAATTAATTATGTATAACGCCGGCTGAAGCTATAATGTTTTACCCTACCTTTATATTCTCTTTATTTTATAGCCCGCATAGCAAAAGAATTATTAAAGAATTATTAAAGCGCTAATTATGTCAGGGACGACAGCAATAAAATATATTAATATAGCGGTACGATTTATTTATTCAGTAGTGTATTTTGAATGTGCAATGTCAACGGACTTGGTCAATTTTTAAGGGTTATTTTAGGTGCAATACTCATTGCACTCGCCTGGTTTGGCCCACAGACCTCGATACTGAGTTTTAACTGGATTAATCTTTGGAATTTAGGATGGCTAGGAATATTCCCACTACTTTCTGGTATTGCTGCATTTTGCCCAATCTATGCTGTATTTGGTTTTAATCATAAACAAAGTAACGAATAAAACACACTAATAGTCATTACACCTTTAATGCACCACTCCCTATGGCCGAGATAACATACTAGTGATTATTTAGGTTGCTACAGTTTAATACTTAATTCGTACTGCCTGTAACACGTCCCCAGTGTGAGGGTTTTCAGCAAAAGCTTCGACCGAATAGAAGTGTCGCATAACATGGAAATCAGAAAATAATTCAAAATTAATCAATGACGTAAACAATCACAATATCCATCACATTAGTATTACTATTCACTGCTTGAACCAGATCATCCGTCGCCATAAGGACGATACCCGCATTGGCTTTCTCCAGTTCCTGCTGAGTATTAAAACCCATTTTTTTCGCTTTCTGGAGTGTAAACTTTGATACCACAGCACCCGCACAGTTCGAATTTCCATCAACCCCGTCGGTGCCCGCCGCCAACAGATGGATATTTGAATCGTCAGTAAGATATTGCGCAAAAGCTAATGCCAGTGAAAGATTACGCCCACCGACGCCATGATTTTCAGGCAAACGAATGGTTGTCTCACCACCCCAGATATGGATACCTGGTTTTGCATCTTTTAATTGTGCATAAAGTTTTTCAGCAGCATCAAATACATCACCTTCTAGAAACGCTGGATAAAGATAACTATTGAGCCCTTCAGATAATGCAGCACGATGCACTTCTTGCATGGCAAGATTAATATTACCAATTATGTTCGTATCAACTGATACCGTAAAGCGCGGAGTCTTAACGTTTCCTATTATATTAAATGATAAGAGGTAGTCATCGCCATCAACGACACTATCCGTATTGACTAACAAACCCGAACCAATAAATTCAACTCGATCATCTTTCACATCTGAGAGCAACAATTGAGTTACCGATGATGGCTTAATGTATTTTAATAAACCCCCGCCTTTAATATCAGAAAACCGTTGTCGCCATGTATTGATTTGATGAATGTCTTTTCCACTGGCTATCAGGTAGCGATTGATTTGTTGTAGTTGATCGAGCGTTATATCCTCATGCAACACTTCGACCAATGAAGATGCCCCACCAGAAATCATTACCAGCAATTTGTCATGATCGCTCATATCAGCAAGAAAATGTAATAGTATTTCGCCCGCTTGAAGAGAATAAGTATCAGGTATGGGATGCGATGAAGCAATACACTGTGTGTTTTTAAGTTTTTTAAGTTGCCGTGTAATCTTCGACGGAGGACAGATTAACAGGGATTGCTTTAGTGACGGTAACTCATCATGTGCACCTTGCAACATCGCAGCGGCAGCTTTACCTATTGCGATACAATGTGTGAACGGTTTTTTGTTTTCTTTACACCATCGGTTAACTAAATGACGACCATCGACAGCATCCAGTGCTGTTTGGTACAGCATAGTCAGGAGTTCGCGTGCTGTGAGCTCAGTCATAGTTATAAATTTTTTCGCAGCGACACAAAGAAAAGCGGATTATTACTGGTGTACACGAAACACATGTAGGTGTGAATTTATTCGCACCTACTTTGTAAACTTGACACCAAAAATGGTTCTCTCTGCGTCTCAGCGCCTCGCGGCAAATCAGTCTTAACGCATACCACGTAAAATATCCGTCTTGATGTCTTCAATGGATTCCAGACCAACAGCAATTCGAATTAACCCGTCGGAAATTCCCGCTTCGGCACGTTGTTCTAGCGTCAAACGTCCGTGCGTTGTTGATGCCGGATGTGTAATGGTCGATTTTGTATCACCCAAATTTGCGGTGATCGACAACAGTTTAGTTGCGTCAATCAAGCGCCAGCCTTCTTCTTTTCCACCGTTTAATTCAAACGATAATAGACCGCCAAAATCACTCTGCTGTGTTTTAGCTAATTCATGTTGTGGATGACTTTCCAGACCAGGGTAATACACTCGTTTTACTTCAGGCCGCTGCTCTAACCAGAGAGCCAACTCTAATGCGCCTGCGCTGTGCGCTTTCATGCGTAATTCCAGCGTTTCCAAACCCTGCAAAAATATCCAGGCATTGAATGCACTCATATTCGGACCAGCTGAACGTAAAAAGGCAAACACACCAGCGCCGACTACTTCTTCGGTTCCGCAAACAGCCCCACCCATACAGCGCCCCTGTCCATCAATATATTTTGTAGCTGAATGGATGACGATATCGGCGCCCAATTCAATAGGCCGTTGCAATGCCGGCGTACAAAAACAATTGTCGACGGCCAGCAGACAACCATGTTTATGTGCAATCTTCGAAAGTGCCGCAATATCCACCAACTCGGTTAATGGGTTCGACGGTGTTTCCAGAAACAGCAGTTTGGTTTCAGTCGTAATCGCTTTTTCCCATGCCGATAAATTGGACAACTCGACATAGCTGGTTTTAATACCTAACTTATCAATAATATTATCAAACAAAATCGTAGTAGAACCAAAAATACTGCGAGATGAAACAACGTGATCTCCGGTTTTTAATAAACCGAGCACAGTCGCGGTAATCGCTGACATACCTGACGACGTCGCCACACAACATTCCGCACCTTCGAGTGAAGCCAGCCTCTGTTCAAATGTTCGAACGGTCGGATTGGTGAACCGCGAATAAATATTACCCGGTTCCTCACCCGAAAATCGTGCCGCAGCTTCTGCAGCCGATGCGAACACAAAACTGGAGGTAAGAAATATCGGGTCACTATGCTCCCCTTCATTTGTCCTTACCTGACCTGCACGCACTGCACGCGTTGCGAATTCAAACTCATCACCAAATTCTAAATTGTCATCTGTCATTTTTTTAACCTTCTATAATCTTTCTATACAATATCGTCAAGCGTACAAGTTACTCTTTCGTCTGTTACTCTTCGATGAGTACTTCACTGCCTGACTCGACTAGTCGAAATAATTCGACGATATCGTCATTGCACATTCGGATACAACCTATCGAGGTAGGCGTTCCAATCATTTCCTCATGATTGGTGCCATGAATATAAATATAACGTTGATAAGTGTCCACATACCCTCCCTGATTTTTCCCCGGCTCCATACCTTCTAACCACATAATACGGCTCATGATGACATCATCCGGCAAATCCACACCATTCGCTTTACATTCTTCTAGATTACCGTGTGGAACACGCCCTATGTAAACTTCATTAACTGGCATCGCACCGCCTAATTTATCCTTAACACGATGTAGACCTAGCGGGGTTTTTTCGCTGCCATTCTCACTGCCCGTACCATATTTAGAAGTCGACACAGGATATTGATGAAGCAAGGTATTGTCTTCATCGAACAGTCTAAGGCTTTGCTCCGTTATGTTTATTTTAATCGAGTTCACATATATACCATCGTTTAATTGAATTCAAAGTATCACACAGTTGAAAGCATAATCAATAGCCCTTTTGCCAAAAAAGAGGGTCTGAGCTGTCTCGTTTTATAAAACTACGCTAGAATCTTTATATTATGTAAACATATGGATTAGAACGATGACTGATTCCAACACCAATATTGAAGTAAAAAGCGAACAAACCAAAATGCAAACAGCCCGTGTTGAAGAGAAAAAAATACAATTTTTTCCTGTATCTGAAGGCAAACTCATGACTTTATATATCGTCAGCCTTGGGTTATACGGTGTTTACTGGTTCTATAAAAACTGGAAACTTCAACAACCGTTGATGGATAAAAAAATCCACCCTGTCTGGCGTGCGATTTTTTCAATATTTTTCACTCATGCTTTGTTTAGACGCATCAATGCACAAGCTACAGGGCTGGAGAAAAAATACCAGTTTAACGCCAATGTACTCGCCACTTTTTTTGTAGCCACTATTGTCGTCAGCCATATTTTGGATCGCCTATCAACGCATAGCGCCACATTTGAAGGCATGATAAGTAGCACCGTCATTATCACTTCGTTAGTCCTATTATGTTTAAGCGTTTACCCGATGGTGAAAGTTCAGGCCACAGCCAATCGAATAAACGGCGATATGCTGGGTTATCTCAACCACAAATACAGCGCATGGAATTATGCGCTAATCGTATTTGGCGTTCTGTTATGGTTATTAATCGGCATGGGAATATTTGCAGAATCAATGGGACTTATGCCACCGGGAAATTTATAATTTCGACCAAAACATTCGGGAATGACAGACTGCTTTTTAACCGAGCACAAGAGCCACTCTTGCGTGGAAGCATCTCATTCCCACGCAGAAGCATGGGAATGAGAGCCGTTTCCGAAGGATCAATAAGAAATATTATTGTAGTTCGATTGAACCACTAACACGCACGCTTAATGTTCTATCGCCCGCTGAGAAGGTGGGAGCGACCTGAGCTTCTGCCATCATACTCATATTGCGGCTTTTATAACGTGGTGAGCTGCTACCCGAAGTCGAAACATTAACACTCACTATTTTATAACTGTCATGTTGTAACTTATTTGCAATCTGTTTAGCTCTTACGGTAAAAGCCGCTAGTGCGTCATCAATTAATTTTTTTGTTTGCTGTTCTCTTTTATCACGCGAAACGTCAAAAGAAATGCCGTTTAAACTAAGCTGTCCCTGTAATTCACCTAAGACTTCACTCATCAACGACATATCTTTAGATTCAAGTTTTATTGATTGGCGAACCCGCCACGAAACGATCTGGTTCTTGTTATAAACAGGATTGGTTGTGTAACTTTCTGTTTCAACCTTGATGGCTTTATACTGCTTCAGTTTCGCCAGTGCCAAATTAATTTTTTTGTTCACTTTATTGCTTAAAACGACTGCTTTTGCACCCTCTTCCTGTGCATACATTGAAACCATCATGGTGTCATTGTCAACATCTGCTGACGACGAAGCTTCCAAACTTATTTGGTTATAACTTTTATCTGCTTCATGCGCGTAGGCGCCTGTATGAAAAAAAAGTAAGGCTATAAGAAAAAACAGTGTTTGATGTTTCATTGGTGTACTCCAATACACAACTTAAAGATTTTGAACATTCAATAATCGTTATTCCTAAGTATTTCTATCGGGAATCTAATTATGCATAACGGCTGGATCCCCGATAAAAGCATTCGGGGATGACGTAACAATCAAAACTATTGCTACTTACATTGATCGACTTACAACTGACTGGCAATTTTATTTTTTTGTTGTTTAGCGACATCATTTCGTTGATTCGAAAGGCGATTGAAATAGGCGTCATCAATATCTTGTGTGACATATTCACCATTAAAACATGAACTATCGAAGTGTTTGATTTCTTCATTACCTTTTTGCACAGCCGCTACCAGGTCTTCAAGATCCTGATAAACCAACCAGTCGGCGCCGATGATTTCAGTAATCTCTTCAACCGTCCGGTTATGCGCAACAAACTCAGCATGGGATGCCATATCGATGCCATAAACATTAGGGTATCTTACCGGTGGTGCTGCAGAAGCCATATAAACTTTATTCGCACCGGCTTCTCTCGCCATCTGCACGATTTGCTTGGAGGTGGTGCCTCGCACGATAGAATCATCGACTAACAAAACATTCTTACCGGAAAATTCAAGTTCGATAGGATTCAGTTTTTGACGAACTGATTTTTTTCGCTCTTTCTGACCAGGCATAATAAAGGTACGACCGATGTATCGATTTTTAATAAAACCTTCTCGGTATTTCACATTTAAGTGGTAGGCGACTTCCAGAGCCGTACTTCGACTGGTATCGGGAATAGGGATAACCACATCAATGTCATGATCAGGCTTCTCACGTAATATTTTTTGAACCAGCTTTTGCCCCATCCTCAATCGTGATTTATAAACGGAAACACCATCGATAATGGAATCGGGACGCGCAAAGTAAACGTATTCAAAAATGCACGGTGAAAGTTTTGTCTCAGTGGCGCACTGCTTATAGAACAACTCGCCCTGCTCACTGATAAATAATGCTTCACCGGGTTCTACGTCTCTTACCAACTCGAACCCCTGAGCCTGCAAAGCCACGCTCTCAGAAGCAACCATAAAGTCTGTTCCCAGCTCGGTTTCACGAATGCCGTAACACAGCGGACGTATACCGTTAGGATCACGGAAGGCCAAAATTCCTTTACCGACAACCATCGCCACAACGGCATAACCACCACGACAACGACGATGAATAGCTGACACAGCCATAAAAACATCTTCTACATCAAAGATTGGCTTGGCTATTGTCTGTAACTCATGCGCTAGAATATTCAGTAATGCTTCTGTATCCGAGTCGGTATTCAAATGACGCAGGTCTGACTGGAAAAGCTGTTCTTTTAATTCATCGGCATTAGTCAGATTACCGTTATGCGCTAGTGCAATGCCGTAAGGTGAGTTGACGTAAAGTGGCTGCGCTTCAGCTGAAGATGATGTTCCCGCTGTCGGATAACGTGTATGAGCAATACCCATTTTTCCAGGCAGACGTTCCATATGTTTCTTAAAAAACACATCACGAACCAGACCATTGCCTTTTTTCATGTAGAAACGGCCATCTTCACAGGTCGTTATACCCGCAGCGTCCTGACCGCGGTGTTGTAATACGGAAAGTGATTCGTACAAATCAAGATTCACTGCGCTATGCGCAACAATTCCAGTAATCCCACACATAAAAGGTTCCTCCAGAGTTACTGACTTGGTGTCGCTGATTGAGGTGTAGCTGATTGATAAGAAAGACCGAGATCATCAGGCATGTATTCCTGAATAACCATCGCTGCATTTTCAAACCACTGTAATAATGTTGATGTTTGCCACCACTCCATTTCAGGTAGTGGTGTCATACCGGCGATAACGACAAAAACAACAATAATTAAACCACCGCGTAGCAAACCAAAGATAATACCGAAAACACGATCTGCTCCGGATAGGCCTGTTTTCTTTACGACTTGTGAAACCAGCATATTAACGATGGCGCCGACCATTAATGTCAGCACGAATAACACACCAAACCCGACTGCCTGACGAACTGCTTCCGATTCAATATTGTTGGGTAAGGCATCAGCCAATTGTGGGGCGAAGGTTGCCGCCAGCCAGATCGCGATAATCCACGTGGCTAATGAGATTGCCTCTTTAACAAAGCCACGGATTAAACTGAACAAAGCTGAGAGAAAAATTACAACAATAACGACTACGTCTACGACTGTCATGGGGATCACTTGTGTTTTTCTAAAGGGGTATTATACCCGTTTGTAAACGCGATTTGGCTTAGGGATACTCTGATTAAGTTAATTAATTTCAGACGCAGGAAAAGTTGTTCGTATCTTTCACGAAGTGAGGCGTAATAGTCATTCTATTGCAACAAACTTTGGGGAAGATACGGGTAATTTTAACAAGTCTGAAATAATTGAACTTGATCAGCGCATCCCTAGATATATCACTATGGATAGTTGACGACATAAGTGTCAATTTTGTACGATTTTTTAAGGTCTTTTTTCAGTTTGTCCAGAACCTTGCGTTCAAGCTCAGGGCCGATCCTTACCTTATAACTGTTTTTGCCCTTAACTTTGACTTTGGAAATGAAAGTGGCAAAACCTTCTTTTCGGTATTTATTGCGCATTTTCAATGCGCTTTCATTGGTACTAAATGTGCCAATTTGCAGAGCAAAGGATTTAACCGGTATTTTTGACTTAGGCGTTAGCGCTTTTTCCTGCTCAAGCTTAATTTTTTCAACAGGCGTTGGAATCGGCTTCAGCTTTTTTTGCGTAAGTGGCGGAAAGTCGGGTTTATCTTTTACCTTAATATCCTGAATCTGGCGAGATTTATAACCGGAACCATCCAATAATGCCGGGATAAAGATAACACCCAGTGTAACCAGAACAATGGCACCAACGATACGTTGTTGTAAGGGGGCTTCCATTAAGCTACAAACTCCACACCATTGTTATTCACTTTTTCAAAAAATTGCATCGCTTCAGCTACCGTATAGAACGAACCAAAAATGATAATACGATCATCTTCATTAACCATTGTCAGCACCTTTTCACATGCTGCAGCAACCGTGCTTGCCTGCAGGGCGACTGTAGGAAACATTTTACACTGATTTGCTTCTTTTGTTTCCTCTATAAGATCGTCAGTAATCGAAATATCTGGCAATCGTTTTAGAAAATCGTTCACCGACATGCCTCGAGAAACAGATGCCAGCCCGGCAAAACACCAATAGTCTATCTCTGTAGAAACCTGCTCTATTACACCGTTTAAATCCTTATCCGATAACATCGCTAGAATAGCCCAGGTTTTAGTCGCATTTTTTCTAGTTGATTTCAGCTGAAATGACAGTGCCTGAGCGGCCTGAAGATTATGCGCCACATCGACAAACACCTGTGGTACTTCATTCACTCTCTGGAATCGACCCGATAGTTTTATAGACTTTAAGCCGTCAAGCATTGACTGTTCGAACAAATGATTGCTTTGCGATGATGCCAGCAAAGCTTTTTCCTTCAGTGTCAGCAGAGCTAGAATGGCTGTCGCTGCATTTTCATATTGAAAATACCCCGATAAAGATGGCGCATCGATATCAGACAAGTTGGTCATCTCACTATTTAAACGCCAGTGACCACTTACGTCGTCCACACTGATATCGTAATCACAACCGAGTTGCTTAAACTCACAATTTAGTTGTGCAGCATGAGAAATAACACTGGCAGGCACATCTCTTTCGCCACATATAACCGGTTTGCCCGAACGAAACACACCTGCTTTTTCGTATCCGATGGTTTCTCTGTTATCACCTAACCAGTCAATATGATCGATTGCCACTGAGGTCAAAATACTAATATCAGCATCCATAATATTAACGGCATCCAGACGTCCGCCCAGACCAACTTCTAAAATAATCAGGTCAGGTTGAAGCTTATAAAACAGGTCGATGGCCGCTAAGGTGCCAAATTCAAAATAGGTAAGCGGGTATTCACCACGTGCTTGATCTAATCGTTCGAACGCTTCGCACAGTTCAGCATCGGATACGGGTATCGCATTAACTTTGACACGTTCGTTGTATTTAAAGAGATGAGGTGATGTATAACTGCACACGTTCAAACCCGCTGACATTGCCATTGCTTCCAACATGGCAACGACCGAGCCCTTGCCATTAGTACCGGCAACAGTGATTAAGGGGCAATTAAATGTGGCGGCATGACCTGCCCGCTTTGATACAGTGGAAACTCTTTCCAGACCAAGTTCAATTTCTTTAGGATTGAGGCTCTCTTGCCAGGTCAGCCAATCGTTGAGGTTATTGAATCGCATTGAGTGATACAGAAACTTTTGTGTTTAATTTTTGGTGGTGATTTATTCGCTGATTTTTATTCACCACAGAGACACAGAGGGCACTGAGAAATATTAATAACTGTTAGTGTGTATAAAAACAGTGTAGGTGGAAAAATCCAACATCATTAACTGTTTTTCTCTGCGTCCTCTGTATCTCTGTGGTGAATAGCTTTCAGCTTTTGGCCATCAACCAAAATTATCAACAAACAATTTAACCTGTCTGCGTAGCAGGTTTATTGGATAACATTAACACCAGACTGGCAACACGATCACGTAAATCACGTCGGTCAACGACCATATCAATCGCACCGTGCTCCAGTAAAAACTCACTGCGTTGGAAACCTTCCGGTAATTTTTCGCGAACCGTTTGCTCTATCACGCGCGGACCGGCAAAACCGATTAACGCCTTGGGTTCAGCGATATGCACGTCACCTAACATAGCAAAACTGGCAGAAACACCGCCCATAGTCGGATCGGTTAACACAGAGATGTAGGGAATTTTATTCTTGGCTAACTTCGCCAGTACGGCACTGGTTTTCGCCATCTGCATTAATGAGAATAGCGCTTCTTGCATGCGCGCACCGCCCGATGCAGAGAAACAGATAAACGGAATTTTTTCTTCTAATGCCAGCGTCGCGCCTTTAAGAAAACGTTCGCCGACGACTGATCCCATCGAACCACCCATAAAACGGAAATCAAATGCAGCGGCCACTACCGGCACACCTTTCACTTTGCCTTTTAATACGATTAAGGCATCTTTCTCACCGGTGTTCTTTTGCGCCTGCAGTAATCTATCTTTGTACTTTTTGCTGTCTTTAAATTTGTATTTATCGAACGGCGTTAAATTGGCACCGATTTCTTCCGTCGTAGAATCATCCAAAAAGATTTCAAGGCGTCTGCGACCGAAAATACGCATGTGGTGATTACACTTAGGACAAACATCCAGATTGCGTTCCAGTTCTGCACGATATAAAACGGCATTACAGGACGTACACTTGGTCCATAAACCTTCAGGCACCCCGCGTTTGGTACTGCTATCGGTTCGAATGCTTGTTGGCATTAATTTTTCAAACCAGCTCAAAGTCATTTTTTCATTCCCAATGTGGCAATAAGAGTGGATGTCATATCCATAAAATTAGCCCCTTAAAGTTAGAGCAGCAATTATATCGCATCAAGCGCTGTGCGCATGGACAAAAGTATATCACTGATTTCTTTGATAATAATATCTCTTTCGGGTTCTGTTTTACCTTCATTTAAGGTCATTTGCTTAACAATGGCGCTGCCGACAACCACCGCATCTGAACAAACACCTACTTTGGCTGCCGATTCAGCATCACTAATACCAAAGCCGACACCAATCGGCAGATCAATATGCTGGCGAATTTCGGCAACTTTCTGCTCAACACTGGAAACGTCCAGCGTTGCGGCGCCCGTCACACCTTTTAATGAAACATAATAAACAAAGCCACTGGCAATATTGGCCAGTTTTTTAATACGCTCTTCGGTACTGGTCGGGGCAAGTAAAAATATGGGGTCCAATGCTTCTGATTGCAATGCTGGCGCATAGTCACCAGCTTCCACCGGTGGCATATCAACCGTTATCACCCCGTCGATACCACTGGCAGCGGCAAGTTTGGCAAACTTTTGGTAGCCCATCACCTCGATTGGGTTCAGATAACCCATGACGATGACAGGCGTTTTATCGTCTGTTTCACGGAAAGCTTTAACTAACTCGAAGACATCGAGCAAACTCGTATCATGCTTTAAAGAGCGCTCGGCCGCCAACTGGATGACCGGGCCGTCTGCCATTGGATCAGAAAAAGGCGCACCTAACTCGATAATGTTTGCACCCGCTTCAACCATGGCATGCATCAAGGGCAAAGTGATTTCCGGCACAGGGTCTGCTGCCATTACATAAGGAATCAGTGCTGTTCTCGATTTCGCCTTTAGCTCAGCAAAACAGGATTTAATACGACTCACAGCTCAATACCTTCGATTTTAGCAATAGTATTAATGTCTTTATCACCACGACCAGACAAGTTGATGATAATGCGCTGCTCCGGTTTCATGGTGGCTGCCAGCTTCATACCATAAGCAACGGCATGACTCGATTCCAGTGCAGGGATAATGCCTTCAACCTGCGTCAAAGTATGAAATGCTGCCAGTGCTTCATCATCTGTCGCCGCATCATAATTCACGCGACCGATATCTTTTAACCACGAATGCTCAGGACCGACACCTGGATAATCCAGTCCCGCTGAAACAGAATGCGTTTCGATAATCTGGCCATTTTTGTCTTCCATCAAATAGGTACGGTTACCGTGTAACACACCGGGGCTACCCGCACACAATGGCGCAGCATGTTTGCCACTATCAACACCCAGACCACCGCCCTCAACACCGTACATGGCAACGGATTCATCTTCGAGGAAAGGATGAAACAGACCGATGGCATTTGAGCCACCGCCGATACAGGCGACCAATGCATCCGGCAGGCAACCACACTGTTTCTGCATTTGCTGTTTGGCTTCTCTACCAATAATAGTTTGAAAATCACGCACCATAGCAGGATACGGATGCGGGCCTGCCACTGTACCGATGATATAGAAAGTATCATCAACATTGGTCACCCAGTCACGCATGGCTTCATTTAATGCATCTTTCAGGGTTTTGGAACCGGATTCGACGGCTACAACTTTTGCACCCAGCAACTTCATGCGATAAACATTCGGAGCCTGTCGAACAATGTCTTCAGCACCCATGTAAACCACACACTCCATACCAAAACGCGCAGCAACGGTAGCCGAAGCCACACCATGTTGTCCGGCACCGGTTTCTGCGATGATGCGTTTCTTGCCCATCATCTTTGCCAGCAAACCCTGACCGATGGTGTTATTTATTTTATGTGCGCCGGTGTGATTCAAATCTTCACGTTTAAGATATATCTGCGCGCCACCTGCTTCCTGCGTCAAACGTTCAGCAAAATATAACGGACTGGGCCGACCTACATATTGTGCAAGGTCTTCATCAAATTGTTTTTGAAAATCAGCATCGTTTTTTATATTTTCATAAGCATCGCGAAGTTCATCGAGTGCCTGCATTAATGTTTCCGAGGCAAAGACACCACCATAGATACCAAAATGACCCTTGTCATCTGGCATGGCTGCATAATCTACGTTTGCTGAATTTTTATTTGTATCTGACATGAATGGCACTTACTTTAAAAAAAATTTATTATCTATTATTTATTATCTATTATCTATTATCGAGTTCGTCATACCGGCGTGTTTTTAGCCGGTATCCATCTAGTAGAAAACGTAATATAACCCTTTGTATACCAATCTAAAGCATGGATTCCGGCTAAAAACACGCCGGAATGACAGTGTGTTGCTTAAGTTAAGTACCATTCGTATCTGACATATTAAATTTTTTCTTAACTTACAACGTATTTATGTACTGTCATCTCGACCATCGGAAAAAATCTTATACGTTGAGGTTTAAGATTTCTCCCGATGGTCAAGATGACATTTAGTCTATTATTTGCCGCTTAAACTCACCTGTTTCATAAATTCAGCAATACTATTTTTATCTTTTATCCCCGGCGCACTTTCGACACCACTGCTCACGTCTACTGCAAACGGATGCACCGTATCAATCGCCTGTTTCACATTTTCTGCTGTAAGCCCACCTGCCAAAACAATGGGCTTATTTATGGCAGCAATCGAAGACCAGTCAAATGTTTCTCCGGTACCACCTGCCTCACCCGGTGCATGCCCGTCCAATAAAAGCGCTTTGGCGGTCGAATAGGTTTTTGCGCTGGCGATAAGGTAATCGGCATCACACTGCGCCGCTTTCATCCCGATTGCTTTTATATAAGGCAATGTAAATTGCTCACAAAACTCGACTGATTCGCTTCCATGAAACTGAATTAAATCAATCTCAACATTATCTAAAGTTGACTGTATGGTTTGCTTATCAGCATCTTTAAATAAAGCCACACGCGTAACAAAGGCCGGCATTGTCTGACTGATTGCCTGCGCCTGCGAATGACTAACAAAGCGTGGGCTATTTTCATAAAACACCAGACCAATTGCATCCGCGCCTGCATCAACCGTCAGTTGAGCATCTTCTATTCGAGTAATGCCACAAATTTTAACACGTGTTCGCATAAATATTTATAAGCCTCAATGAGTAGATATTAGTGTATATCAGGTAACCAGCCGCTATCCGGCAGGCCATGCTCCGATGGATATTCTACATTAACCAGATACAGGCCGGCGGACGATGCAGTCATGCCGGCACATTTTCTGTCCTGTCCCTGTAGTAACTCTAACATCCATTTAGCTTCTTGTTCGCCGCGCCCAATCACCATTAAACTACCCATGATATTTCTAACCATGTGATGCAAAAATGCGTTGGCTTTGATATCCAGTATGATGTAATCAGCGACGCGTTTAACACTAATGCTCTGCATTTCACGCACGGCATGTTTAGCCTGACACTGTGAAGCGCGAAAGGCGGAAAAATCATGTTCACCCAATAAATGCTGCGCTGCCTGATGCATAACCGTTTCATCAAGTCGTTCAAACGACCAGGCAACGTTATGCTGAAAAATTGCCGGCCTGACTTTTCGGTTGTATAACAGGTATCGATAGCTACGTGAGACGGCACTGAATCGAGCATTAAAATTATCTGTCACTTCACGCACCCAGTGAATTGAGACATCTCTCGGCAGATTAGTATTACCACCCAGAAGCCAGGCTTTCAATTCACGTTGCACAGCCGTATCAAAATGTACGACTTGCCCTGTTGCATGCACACCCGTATCCGTGCGACCCGCACAAGTTAAACGTATAGGCTCGTCCGCTACTTTTGACAGGGCTTTTTCCAGTTCTTCCTGTACCGTTCGCGTGCCTTTTGACTGCATCTGATAACCACAGAACATACTGCCGTTGTATTCAATGCCTAATGCGATTCTTTGTTTTGCCATAATTCAAGTGCAGTATATTTTTTATACCACAGAGACACAGAGAGCACAGAGAAAAACGATTAGTATTGTTAGTGCGAAGCACGCAACAATCAAAACCTCTGTGCTCTCTGTGCCTCTGTGGTAATAATTCAAATTATTTACCGTCTAAAATAAAAAACGCCAGCCTGTAAACAGACTGGCGTTGCTTATTTTACATGTATTTTGAGTGACTTAGTCCAGTTTTGCCATCAAATCATTAGCTTCCTGTTTTTGTTCGTCATTACCATCAGCTAACACTTCTTCGAGTATACCTTTGGTTCCCTCATGATCACCCATATCCAGGTATGCACGTGCCAGATCCAGCTTGGTACTGATTTCATCGACATCGTCCAGGCTAGATAAATCAAAATCTTCTTCATCGTCATCACTTAATTCTGGACTTGCGGCGACGCTCTCAGCAGGTTGCTCTTCCACTGCGGCTTCTGGCACATCATCTAACGACGCACTGTCGTCCAACTCGAGATCCATATCAAGAGCCACATCCGTCAAATCAAGTGAAATATCTTCTTCCTCTGCAGGTTCTTCTTTTACATCGTCCAGACCAAAATCGAGATCAATTTCTGCGGAGCTATCTGTAACATCATCCAGACCGATATCTAAGTCACTAAGGTCAATTTCTTCACTGTCGCCTGAATCCGTAGCAGTCGTGTCTTCTTCGGTTTCAATATCCAGTTCTGAGGCATCGATATCCAGTGAGAATTCATCTTCGCTGTCAGCCGCTTCATCCTCAGCACCGGCTTCATTTAAATCAAATGCAAGCTCATCGACTGGGTCTGAATTATCGTCATCAGGCAACTCAAGTGGGTCATCACCGAGGCTTAAGTCAAGATCTGATGAATCACCAGTGTCTTCATCATCCAGTCCAAGATCAAAATCCATTTCAGGTGCATCAGCTGTTAGTGCATCCACATCCGTAACATTGCCAATCAGGCTACCCTGGAACATTGGGTTATCAGCACAGAGATCCTGCCCCATTACAGCAACCTTTTTCCATGAAGGCGAACTTTCTTTAACGCGCAATTTAAGATCGCTCGCCGCTTTAACAAACGCACCCGAGTCTTTACCGGCGTAGTGTGTTTCAGCCAGTTTCACGCGATAGTCATCACGATCAGGGTTGTCGGCAATCGCCTGCGTTAATAATTCTTCTGCTTGCTGATAGATACCATAAGCGAGATAAACATCGGCTTCAGCAATCACATCATCACGTGGCTCATCATCTTCAGCTGCACTTTCATCGGCTTCGGCAATAATGGTGTCTTCTGCCGAATCTAGAATCATAGTTGAATCAGAATCAAAATCTTCAGCGGCATCTTCAACATCATTCACCACGTCTTTGACTTCATCGTCTGCGGTTTCTTCCGCAATGTCATCAGCTAGACTTTCTAAGTCATCGAAACCGTTTGATACAGCTGCGGCTTCTTCCGCAGGTTTTTTACGACGTTTAATAATCAGACCAATTAGAGCAGCAATTAACAATAAGCCGCCACCTGCTGCTGCAAGCATCATTGGGTTATTTAATAATTTTGAAATTGGATCTTGTGGCGCAGTATCAATCTGTGGCGCTATCTGTGTATCTGGAACAACCTGTGCTGGCGCTTCCTCCATCATTGCATCGGACATTTCATCAGAGTTTGCTTCCGATTCATCAACGAATACAGCCTCTTCACCATCAGTCATTTCGCCATCGACGGCTTCTTCCTCTACCGCTTCATCCATCATCGCTTCTGCTATAGCCGTTTCATCCGACATGTCGACCCTTTCTTCATCAGTCGTCATCGCGCTATCTTCAGCACCGTCCATGACCTCACCTTCGGCCATGGTATCGTCTGTCATTTCAGCTGTTATATTAGATTCTGCAGGCATACCAAGTGATTGCACTTCAGCCATCTCGGTATCTTCAATCGACAACATACCTTTCATCTTATCGACGTGCTGCTGCAAAGTTTCGACTCGCTGCTGCAGCTCTTCTTTTTCAACAAGACTGGTTTCAACTTTTTCTCGTGCCCGCGCGAGTTCAGCGCGTAGCTCTCGTGCAGACATTTCAGTCGGATCCTTACCACTCATGGTAGAACTGCCCGAACCTGCACTAACAATTTCTAAATATGCATCGCTCTGATCATCACCCACATCCATTCCCGAACCCGGTTCAATGTCATCCATATCCGCTTCCATTGCTGAAACCGGTTGGCCACCTGACTGCGATTGCTGGTATTGACGCCATAGCGCTGCTTGTTCACGAACCAGTGCCTGCGCTTCTTGCGAACTAATCGATGCGATTTGCTCGTAATCTGGAACACGTAATATGTAACCGCGTTTCAGACCATTAATATTTTCATTAATAAACGATTCTGGATTCGCCCGTAACATAGCAACCATCATCTGTGGCACCGTGATAGATTGATCCGGACGCATGGCATCGGCCAGGCTCCAGGCGGTATCACCGGATTTAATCTTGTAGCTACCAACGGGTTGATTTATTGATGCCTGTTGCTGCATAACAGGTGTGGGCACCCATGTTGGTTGTGACTGCGGTGCGACTTGATTAACTGTAGAAGGTGCCGCCATTGCCGACGACCCAGGTCTGGCAGATGCTGACATTCCCGGTGTAGCGACAGGCACTACATTTGTGCTGCCTCCGGACGTGGGGCGAAACCCGGCATTACTGGGCGTGCCTCCTTGATTGGCAGGCGCAGCTGCAGGTTGCGTCATGAAAACAGGTGGATCAAGTAATACGGTGTATTCACGAAGCAGGTGACCATTTGGCCAGTCAATTTCAACCAGGAAATTTAAAAACGGTTCACGAATTGGACCAGAAGAAGAAACTTTGATGTGGGGAACACCATTAATCATTTCTGTTTTAAAACGTAAATCATTCAGCAGATAAGGACGATCAAGACCCGCGCGAGTAAATTGCTTACGTGAAGCCAGTTTTACGATGATTGTTTCTGAATCTTCAGGCGCCGCTGATAGTAATTCAATATCGGCATTTAATTTTTGATTTAACGCCGAATTAACTTCGATTTCGCCTAAGCCAAGAGTAAAACCTGAACTAGGTATTAATAACGCCGCAGCAATAACGGCGCCGAGTAATTTACGAGATGGTAATTTACGCACTGGTGAGTCCCCTATTCATCTTGTTAGCACCTGTTTATGCGTTTCTTTTTAGGCTCCTGATAGAACCATGCAAAACAAGTATTAACCGATATTTATTCTTATTTTTCAGCTATTTATACAGAGCCACATCACGCCCGGTCATTTTATTTTATGCTCAAACAGTCACCTGCTCAGACAACTTTCACAAACAAAACCCCATGGTATGCAACCTGCGATAGCTATTATTCACAACACACTTTAAGTATGCAGATATAACTATAGGTTATAAATACTCTTTTATCAAAATCTCAGCAATTTGTACGCTATTTAATGCCGCCCCTTTTCGCACGTTATCCGACACCACCCACATATCCAGACCGCGATCATGTGAAATATCTTCCCGGATACGTCCAACATAGGTCGCATCATTGGTGGCACCTTCTGTCACAGCGGTTGGATAACCGCCATCAACACGTTCATCCAGCACCTGAACACCATCTGCTTTCGATAATAATTCAGTGGCTTTTTCCGCCGTTATCTTCTCTTTAGTTTCGATATGAATCGCTTCAGAGTGCCCATAAAAAACCGGCACACGAACCGCAGTTGGGTTCACCATAATAGTGTCATCTTCAAAAATTTTGCGTGTTTCCCACACCATCTTCATTTCTTCTTTGGTGTACCCATTATCCATAAACACATCGATTTGCGGCAAGACATTAAACGCAATCTGCTTTGGATACACTTTGCTTTCTAGAGGTTTAGCATTTAATAGTCTTGCAGTCTGACCCGCCAGCTCTTCGATAGCGTCTTTACCCGTACCTGATACTGCTTGATACGTCGCGACATTAATTCGTTCAATGCCAACTGCGTCATGGATAGGTTTTAACGCAACCAGCATCTGAATGGTTGAGCAATTTGGATTGGCAATAATGCCACGTGTTTTATGATTAGCAATAGCATGTGGATTCACCTCAGGCACAACAAGCGGAATATCATCGTCGTAACGAAACTGTGAAGTATTATCGATAACCACGCAACCAGCAGCGGCCGCAATAGGCGCATATTTTTCAGAAATAGAAGCACCTGCAGAAAACAGACCAATCTGCGCTTTGGAAAAATCAAACTTATCGGTATCCTGTACCACCAGTGTTTTGTCACCAAACTCAACACGTTTACCGACTGAACGACTGCTGGCTAAGGCATAGACTTTGCCAACTGGAAAATTACGCTCAGCCAGAATCGACAACATGGTTTCACCAACAGCGCCAGTGGCACCGACTACTGCTACATCGTATGTTTTACTCATAACTTATACTTCACTTATAAATTTAATATTTAAAAATCTTTGAACCGCAGAGACGCGGAGACGCAGAGTTTTTTATGGTTGTGCCTTCGGTGCAATAAACAACAATATGTTTTTCTCTGTGCCTCCGCGTCTCCGCGGTTCAATCTTCTGTTACAGTTCAGATAATACTGCCTCGCCCATCTCAATCGTACCTACTTCCTTACTACCTTCTGCCATAATATCCGGTGTACGCAACCCCTTATCCAATACCCGACCAACAGCTGCATCAATCTCATCAGCCAGTTCAGCATGATCAAGACTGTAACGTAACATCATGGCTACCGATAAAATAGTTGCCAATGGATTGGCGATACCTTTACCCGCGATATCGGGTGCTGAACCATGAATAGGCTCATACATACCTTTTGAGTTTGCATCTAACGATGCTGATGGCAACATGCCGATTGAACCGGTCAACATGGCAGCGCAATCTGATAAAATATCACCGAACATATTTTTCGTCACCATAACATCAAACTGCTTCGGCCATTTCACTAACTGCATAGCTGCGTTGTCGACATACATATGACTGAGTTCAACATCTGGATAATCTGCACTCGCTTTTATGACCACTTCACGCCAGAGCTCTGACACTTCCAGCACATTAGCTTTGTCAACTGAACATAAACGTTTACCGCGTTTCATCGCAATATCAAATGCAACACGACTGATGCGATCAACTTCACTTTCTTTATAAACTAATGTATTAAAACCTTTGCGTTCACCAGAAGCATCGGTTTCAATTCCGCGCGGTTCGCCAAAATATATACCCCCGGTTAATTCGCGGACAATCATAATATCCAGACCGGAAACCACTTCTGGTTTTAGTGACGACGCATCAGCCAGTTGCGGATATAAAATTGCCGGACGTAAATTTGCAAACAATTCCAGCTCAGAACGCAAACCAAGCAAGCCTTTTTCAGGACGAAGTTCACGCGCCAACCCGTCATACTCAGGCCCACCGATTGCGCCAAATAAAATCGCATCAGATGCTTTAGCCAGCGCCAGTGTTTCATCCGGCAACGGTTTGCCTGCTGCATCGTAACCGGCTCCCCCGACAGGTGCTTCGGTCAACTCTGCATTAAGACGGCCATTACTTTTATAATGCTCTAAAACCTTAACGGCCTCAGCAACAATTTCTACGCCAATGCCATCACCTGGCATAACTGCAATTTTTAAACTCATGTTTCTCTCTAAATTTAAGCCCATAATTTTGGGCAGGTAATTATATGCTAATTTTCTTATTTCTTTAAAATCAAAAAATTGAACCGCAGAGACGCTGAGACACAGAGAAAAACAATACTAATATTTACTGCGCCGCAGGCGAAACCAATAAATACTCTGCGCCTCAGCGTCTCTGCGGTTCAAAAGTTTTTTAAAACAACCACGGAGCCATTTGCTTTCTACTGCCTTCGAAAGTTTTGATCTCATCCGCATGCTGCAAGGTCAAAGCGATATCATCCAGGCCATTTAACATACAGTGCTTACGAAAATTATCGATTTTAAAACCCGCCAACTTCTCGCCATCAATACTGACTGTTTGTGTTTCTAAATCAATAGATATTTGCAAGCCGGAGGTTGCATCAACACGTTTAAACAAATCATCAACAACAGCGGCTTCAAGCACAATAGGTAATAAGCCATTTTTAAAACTGTTATTAAAAAAAATGTCGGCAAAACTCGGCGCGATAACCGCGCGAAATCCAAAATCATCCAGCGCCCAAACCGCATGTTCGCGTGATGATCCACAACCGAAATTTTCGCGAGCCAGCAATATGGTTGCTTCATCATAAGGGGACTGGTTCAAAACAAACTCAGGATTAAGCTTTCGCCCGTCATTACTAATGTCCGGCCCACCTTCGTCGAGGTAACGCCAATCATCAAATGCATTTGGCCCGAACCCTGAACGTTTAATTGATTTTAAAAATTGTTTGGGGATAATCGCATCGGTATCGACATTTGGTCGATCTAAAGGTGCAACGATTCCTGTGTGTTGTGTAAATGCTTGCATAAAATTTAGTCCCGAATTTCTTTTTCAACTTTGTTGGACGCTTCGCTTACCGCGCCAGGAACTTCTTTAAGCCCCTCGATTGCATTCTGCGTTCCATCTTGAACTGCGTCACCGGTTTCTTTTAAACCTTCTTTAAAATTACATGCAGTCAGTAAAAAAAATGAGAGCAATAATAAAGTGTATTTATTCATAATGATTTCTAGATTAAATATTTGTAAACCGACCATTAATCGCAGCGGCAGCTGCCATCGCAGGACTGACTAAATGAGTACGTCCACCCTGCCCCTGCCTGCCTTCAAAATTTCGATTGGACGTTGACGCACAACGTTCACCAGATTCCAACCGATCCGCATTCATTGCCAGACACATGGAACAGCCCGGCTCACGCCATTCGAATCCGGCTTCGATAAATATTTTATCCAGGCCTTCTTCTTCTGCCTGTTTTTTCACCAGACCTGAACCCGGTACAACCATCGCTAAGATTATGTTGTTCGCCACTTTGCCACCCCTGGCAACTTGCGCGGCATCACGTAAATCTTCAATACGTGAATTGGTACATGAACCGATAAACACTTTATCTACATTTATTTCATTAATCGGTGTGCCTGCCTCAAGCCCCATGTACGCTAACGCTTTGCGCATACCATCGGCTTTTACTTTATCGCTCTCATCATCAGGGTTAGGGACAACAGCATCGATAGCAACCACCATCTCAGGCGAGGTACCCCAGGTTACTTGCGGCTTAATATCAGCCGCCTTTAATCGCACGATATGATCAAAATGCGCACCTTCATCGCTGTGCAATGTTGACCAGTATGCTTCAGCTGCCGTTAACGTCTCACCTATTGGTGAATAAGGTCTACCTTTTACATACTCTTTAGTGGTTTCATCTACTGCAACCATTCCCGCACGCGCGCCCGCTTCAATCGCCATATTACAAACGGTCATGCGACCTTCGATTGATAAAGCACGAATCGCATCACCACCAAACTCAATAGCGTAACCAGTACCACCAGCGGTGCCAATTTCACCGATGATAGCCAGAACAATATCTTTAGCTGTTACGCCGACAGGCACTTCGCCATCGACTGAAACCAGCATGTTCTTGCTCTTGTTCTGCATTAAACACTGTGTGGCTAAAACATGCTCGACTTCCGAGGTGCCGATACCAAATGCTAAGGCACCAAAAGCACCGTGTGTTGAGGTATGCGAATCACCACATACGACCGTCATACCCGGTAAAGTTGCACCTTGCTCTGGGCCAATCACATGCACAATACCCTGACGGATATCAGACATATCAAATTCAGTTAAACCAAACTCTTTACAGTTATTGTCTAAGGTTTCTACCTGCAATTTTGCTACCGGATCAACAATGCCAACACTGCGATCGGTAGTGGGTACATTGTGATCCGGCACAGCTACGATCGAGCCTGCCCGCCACGGCTTTCGACCTGCGATACGCAAACCTTCAAATGCTTGCGGTGAGGTTACCTCGTGTACCAGATGGCGATCGACATACAACAATGCCGTGCCATCTTCTTCAGTACGAACAACGTGATCGTCCCATAATTTATCGTAAAGTGTTTTTGCTTTGTTCATAATCTCAACTCAAAAATTAATACTTAATACTCCCTCTCCCAAAGGGAGAAGGGACAGTATTATTAACGTCCGTAATATGCCATGATGCTAGCCTTAGCAATCGCGTGACTGTTTAAAAAGAAACCAATCAACTCCGGGCGAGCATCCGCATTCTGTTCAATTTTCTCTGTGTTTAATGCATACACCGTAAATATGTAACGATGGGCTTTATCACCTTTAGGCGGACAGGCCCCACCAAAACCTTTGCCACCATAACTCGTGGTACTTTCAATCGCATTCTTTGGCATTGAATCAGCACTCGCGCCTGTTTTTATTTCACTAACAGACTTATCGATATTGAAAACCACCCAATGCCACCAGCCGCTACCTGTAGGTGCATCAGGATCATAAGCTGTAATCGCAAAACTCTTCGTGCCTTCCGGAGCATGCTGCCAACTCAGCTGTGGCGAAATATTTTTACCGGTGCAACCAAAACTATTAAACACCTGTGCATTGGCAATTTGTCCCTTAATATCAGAACTGCTCAGAAAAAACCCTTCGGCCAGAACACTCGTTACAGTTGTTAGCAACATTATGAATATCATGTTTTTAAACATACGCTTCTCCTGATTGGTATTTTTGATGATGTAAGAATACGTCGATTTTAATCATAAAACAAATTCATAATATTCATAATATTGATTACTTTTAGTTATATATGAAATATACTGATATCAGCACTCTAACCAGAATACGACACAGTTATGGACATACAAAATATTCGAGCACTCTTAATGGTGGCTGAAACCGGCTCTTTTTCTCGTGCAGCCGAAAAACTGTTCATCACTCAGCCCGCCATCAGTAAACGCATATCAACCTTAGAGTTTTCACTCGATTGCAAACTCTTCGATCGCCTCGGCAAAAACATCCAGCTCACGCAGGCTGGTGAAGCACTGATACCCAGCTATCAAAAAATTCTTGCTGAGATTAACGAAAGTGAACGCATCATCAGCGCATTACGCACTGATGTCAGCGGTCACCTTCGATTTGGCACCAGTCACCATATCGGACTACACCGCTTGCCACCTGTATTACGCGATTTCACTAAACAATTCCCAAAAGTCGAGTTAGATATTCAGTTCATGGACTCTGAGCAAGCCGCCGATTTAATATTAAAAGGCAGCATCGAACTCGCTCTTATTACTTTACCCGACAACGTAGCCCGGCCTTTATCCACCCTTCCCATATGGACGGATCACATGCAAATCGTAGTCGCAAAAGACCATGCGCTAGCAAAATCAAAAACCACGACCATAAAACAATTGTCTGAGTACGGCGTATTGATTCAATCTCACAGCACACACACGCGTAACATCATCGACCAGGCATTAAAACTGGATTCAAATATTAAAATTATTATGGAATCCAATTATCTGGAGACGATAAAAGCAATGATTCAAAACGGTTTAGGGTGGGGTGTATTACCGGAGTCGATGATTGATGACTCTTTACATCGATTAACTATTAGAAATGTAAAAATGAAACGGCACCTGGGCACTTTATTGCATGCTTCAAGAACTTTATCTAGTCCAGCAAATGCTTTATTGAAAATACTTAATCGTTAGCTTATTCCTTCACTATGATAGATAGCCTTTAATAGGTAAGGGTTGAATAAATCGCCATACAATAAAAAATGCCAGTACCGTACAACACGAAGCGAAAGTAAATAAAACGCCTGCGCCCCATTGATCCCATAACAATCCACTGACTAAACTACCTACCGCTACACCGCCACCAAAACTCACGCTGGAATAGAGTGCCTGTCCCCTACCCTGATGACTACCGGTAAAATATTCGTGTACCAGTAATATACCAACCGAGTGAAACACACCAAATGAAAAGGCATGGAAAAGTTGCGCAATAAATAACATGGTTAAACTATCGGCTGAAAAGCCAATGATTAACCAGCGTAATGTTGTCAATAGAAAAGTAATAAAGAGTAAATTACGTGCGCCGAAGGCGGGTAATAAGCGATGCATCAACAAAAATATTATTACTTCGGCAAGCACACCGACGGCCCATAAAATGCCTATCATCCGCGAACTGTATCCCAACTCTTCTAAATAAATAGTATAAAAAGTGTAATACGGCCCATGACTGCACAACATCAAAAAACAAACTGTTAAAAATGCCAAAACTTTTGGTTGTTTGATAACGTACCAGATGGGCGAGTGATCTGCGTGTGGTGTATTTAATTTTTCTGGCACCATAAAGCTGGTTATTGAAATTACGACGAAGGTAATCAAAACAACAACAGGGATAATGTCCGCATCATAATTGCCTAACAGTTCGCCCACTATCACTGCGATAACGATAAAACCCAGGGAGCCCCAAAGTCGAACCATGCTGTAACGGTGGGTGTCATCGCCTAGATGATTGAGTGTCATAGCTTCAAATTGTGGCAGCGTTGCATTCCAGAAAAAACTGAATAACAACATGACGAACACTAGCCACCATAAATCATGACTAATAAATATAAGTGAGAAACTCGCTATTGATAACAGACTACCGATACGAATAATTAACATTGATCTTCGGGTATGGTCGGCGATCCAACCCCAGATATAAGGTGCAATCAGTTTGGTTGCAGGCAAGATGGCGATTAGTGCGCCGATGGTCAGGCTATTAAAATTCAGTGATTTCAGGTACAGGCTCCAGTAAGGAACCAGCACGCCTAATGAAGCAAAATAGAAAAAATAAAAATTACTGAGTCGCCAGTAGGGAATCTGTGTTTTTTGGCGGGATGTATTCATTGAAAAAAATTTGTTTTTTATTGCGCATTAAGTTGAATTATTCAGAACGGATACCGAAGCTTCTCACGTTATTTTCCCTTCTCCCTCTGGGACTATTAAACTCGGTAACTATTAATTATGCGCGGGGATGATTGGTGTTTTCGAATGCACATCCATGTTTTGACCACGCTGACGTAACAGGTGATCACATAACACGATTGCCAACATGATGGCTTCACATATTGGGGTTGCACGTATCGCAACGCAAGGGTCATGACGACCATGTGTAACCACATCGATTGCGTTGCCATCGACATCAACCGTGTCGCCAGTTAAACGAATACTTGAAGTCGGCTTAAAAGCCGTGTGTGCAATGATTGCCTGCCCGGTTGAAATACCACCCAACACACCGCCAGCATGATTGGATTTAAAACCTTTTGGCGTAATTTCATCACGAAACTCGGTGCTTTTTGCTTCAACACAAGCAAAGCCGTCTCCCATTTCTACACCTTTGGCTGCATTAATACCCATCATGGCATGTGCGATATCAGCATCCAGTCGATCGAATACTGGTTCGCCTAGACCCGGTGGTAAACCTTCAGCAACCACAGTGATTTTTCCACCAATTGCGTTACCTTCTTTGCGCAGTGCATCCATGTAAGTTTCAAGTTCGGGGACTAGTGACGCGTCACCGCAGAAAAAAACATTGTTATTGATTTCGTTTTTATCCAGCATCGGTATTTTTATTGGACCAAGTTGCGACATATAGCCGTAAATTTCTATGCCGTAACGATCTTTAAGAAATTTTTTCGCAATACCGCCACCGGCTACACGCATGGCTGTTTCACGTGCGGAAGAACGACCGCCACCTCGGTAATCACGGATACCGTATTTCTGCTGATAAGTGTAGTCGGCATGCCCGGGACGAAAACGATCCATGATATTGCCGTAATCTTTTGAGCGCTGGTCAATATTATCTATTATCAAACCAATACTGGTACCGGTGGTTTTACCTTCGAAGATTCCTGAAAATATTTTAACTTTATCTTCTTCACGACGTTGCGTGGTATGACGAGAGGTACCGGGTTTACGACGATTCAGATCGCCCTGTAAATCTTCTTCGCTTAACTCTATTCCCGGTGGACAACCATCGATGATGCCAACTAAACCCGCGCCATGCGATTCACCCGCCGTGGTTAAACTAAACAGTTTTCCTATTGTATTGCCTGACATATGATTAACTTATTTCCTGTTGATAGCTTGTCTAAAAAATACATAACAATTTTTTTGGTTATATTTGTCATCCTCGAATGTTTTTATCGGGGATCCATTATTTTAATAACGGCTGGATTCCCGATAAAATATTTGGGAATGACAGATGTAATGATTAAATTTTAACACGCTTAAAGTCTTGCTGATGCATTTCTAACTGCTCAGCAGTTAATACGAACACACCTTCCCCACCGAACTCAAAATCAACCCAGAAAAATGGCACATCAGGCAACAGCTGTTCCAGTATAGACTGCGAATAGCCAACTTCGACAACCAGTATACCTTGTTCAGTTAGGTAATCACCTGCCTGCATCAACATCGGTAGTACAATATCCATTCCTGTCTCTCCCGCTGCCAACGCCAGCGATCCTGGTTCGTGGTCAAATTCAGCAGGCAATTGCGCCATTTCCGGCGCGGAGACATAGGGCGGATTACTAATTATGATGTCATAGCGTTTATCCGCAATCGATTCAAACAGATTGGATTGCACCAGCATTAATTGCTCTTCCAGATTATGGTTCTGTCGATTAATTTGAGCCACAGCCAAAGCATCCGGTGACACGTCGCTAGCATCAATATGGGCATGCTTCAAGGCATAAGCACAGGCGATGGCGATACAGCCGCTGCCGGTACACAAGTCCAGAATATTTTCGACTTGTTCGGGTGCCACCCATAATGAAAATTGTTGCTGAATCAGTTCAGCCATCGGCGAGCGTGGTATCAATACACGCTCATCCACATAAAAGCTTAAACCTGAGAACCACGCTTCATTGGTAATATAAGCCGAAGGTTTGCGCTGATCAATGCGTTGCTGAAATAAATCAAGAACCTGTAGGCGTTCTTCCATGGTCAGCACACAGTCAAAATATTCAACACTAAAATCGGGTGGCAGGTACAGCGCACTCAAACACAGATACACTGCTTCGTCGATTGCCTCAGGCATGCCCTGGACGAAATTCAGCTCGGCGGCATTAAACTGGCTGGTCCCCCAACGAATCAGATCGCGCAAGGTAACCAGATCATTAGCAATTTCACGTTTATTTATCATTGTCTCATTGTATCTATTTAGGCCGCTTCCATGCAAGACGTTCAACGCTTATAATTCACACCACGATGTTAATTTCTACTTACTTTTTATTAATATGAAAAATTATTTTGCCACGCTGATACTACTATTTAGCCCTTTATCCAGCACTGTATTTGCTGATGCTAATCCAAATACGTTATCTGTCAAAGATGCCTGGATAGCGGAAGCGCCACCTGTCAGCAAAGTGATGGTGGCTTATATGACTCTTGAAAATAATGGGACGCAAGATATCACTCTCGTTAAAGCAGAGTCCGATTTATATAGCAGTATCGAGTTTCATGAAACCCGACACGAAAAAGGCATGGCCAGAATGATTAGACATAACAATCTAATTATTCCTGCGAAAGAACACATCGCCTTGAAACGCGGCGGCAAACATTTAATGATGTTCAACCCGGTCAAACGACTGAAAGCGGGAGATACCGTAACCATCAAACTAACAACGAACAACGACGTTAATCAAACCTTTGAAGTGATTGTTAAAAAGTCACAGTACTAAGCAGTATATATAATCGTGAAACAAAAAATTCTAGCCTGGCTTTTTTATATTCTTCCCCATCATGCCATTACCTGGTTGATGTTTAAAGGTTCACGGGTTACCTGGCCGCCTTTAAAAAACTGGATTATTCGTACTTATACCAATTTAAACCCGGTAAAAATGCATGAAGCAGTCGAAGAAGATATGTTCGCTTATGCAACACTCAATGCTTTTTTTACACGCGCATTAAAGTCAGACTGCCGGCCCTTTGAAACCAACGAAAAAAACTGGTTGTGTCCGGTAGATGGTTCAGTTAGTCAGGCACAGGCAATAAAAAACGGCCGAATCTTTCAAGCCAAGGGGCAGGACTACAGTTTATTAGAGCTGGTGGGTGGCGATAAAGAACTGGAAGCAACGTTTAACAACGGCCAATTTGCAACGCTGTATTTATCACCCAGAGATTATCACCGCATCCACATGCCAACTACTGGCAAACTTAAACACATGTTATATATTCCAGGCCGGTTGTTCAGCGTGGCAACATTCGTCGTCAATCACATTCCCAGATTGTTCGCGCGAAACGAACGTTGCGTCTGTTATTTCGAAACAGAACAGGGACCCATGGCGATGATATTAGTTGGCGCCATTAATGTGTCCGCAATGGAAACAGTGTGGCATGGTTTAATTACAGGTGAAGCGAAGAAGGTTAGACGTTTTGATTATGGCAATAAAAATATTACGCTGAATCGGGGCGATGAGATGGGCCGATTTAATTTGGGTTCAACGGTAATCGTATTGACCACGGATACGATGAAAATTGATGGCGCTATGATTGCAGCGGCTGAAATTAAACTGGGTCAGTGCTTGGCTACGCCCAATATTTAAGACCACCCAAATTAACTATTTTCAGAAACCGTCGACTCTAACGTTTTTCAAGCCCTTCAGAAACAACTTCTTCCTGCTGTTTTTCACCTGAAGGTTTTGTATATCGATCATTCATCGTCTGAATAAATTCACTGGCATCACCACTGACTTCAGCCAAAATACGTTTAGAACGCATTGACCAGCCAACTGGCATTGGCCTAAATATACTGCGTAGTGGTTGTGTGTTTTTCAGGAAGGCCTGTTTTATATTACCTGCAAGCGTTCTTGCCTCACGACTTTTGCCGGCAAGATTTTTATCGATATTCACTTTATTAATTATTTTCTTAGCAATCATTCGGGCTGAAAAACTGCGTGCAGAAAAGTGTACTACTGCAAATGCAATCAGCACTACTCCAAGTTTAATCGAGGACCACACTGTATCGTTATCAAAGTCATATAAAAACAGCTTCCAGACATCAAACCATTGAGCCAGCACAGACATAGCAACAACGAAAACACCTGCTGCAACTGCATCAAGCGTAAGCACTAGTTTCAGCCAACGCGTCATCGCATCTTTTACAATGGGAACCACCTGATTTTCAATATCACTGGCAATGGTTTCCAATGCACCAACAATACGATAAGAACGCTCAACCTCTACCTGATGTATGCGTTCGTATATAGCAGCTTTATCCTGTTTACACTTTCTCTCAAAACGTTTACGTACTGCCTCGTCTTCAATGGGGACAGCCAGATCCTGATTATAAATTGAGTAGAAACGTCCCGCTGTTAATCCTTTTGCTGCCAATGCACGTTGCCATGCTGCAACGACGGCTTCGGGGTTATCTTCCTGCGCTGCTGTGTCTATCTGGTTCAAGATGTATAGAAATTTTTCTGAATCACTGCGGTTTATTGTATTACCAACAAGGTGATCCAATGTATCTTGCATCGCACCCGGCTCAGGATGTCTTGCATCAAAAAACACTAGCACCAAATCGGAAAGATCAACGATGTGATCGGTTAATCGCAAAATTGCATTGCGTTGTTCATCTGCATCAAACCCCGGTGAATCAATGATAATTTTTCCACTTATCTTATCTGAATGCGAGGTTTTCATCTGCAGATAAGCATCAATACGTCGCCCTTCGCCACTGGCAACTTTATCTATTTCATCACTCATTTGATAGAACGGGAAACGCGGATCTGAATTAAGTGCAACGCCAGGCAGAACACGATTTTCTTTGCTACTGCTGTATGTAACAACAGTAAACTTATCATCAACTGCCTGATTACCCGTTAATTGAAGTTTATTACCCAGGAAATTATTAATAAATGAAGATTTACCAGCAGAGAAAGTTCCTAGTACCGAAACCAGAGGCCACCAGGGAATACTCGTCGCATAGGATTCTTTGGTGTCTAGCAAACCCATCTTGTAAGCGACGGTATCCAGTTTTTTAAACCGTGAAATAACATCCAATAACAATGGATTTTCATTGTTTAAATGTGATTCCAATTTGCTTAATCGTTCGCGTATCGATTTATCAGGACGATTCAACATTCAGGCTTTCCTTTTATACAATCATTAACAAATTATTTTTTAAATGAAACCGGGCGCACATTAGGAGTTAATATCTCTTTTTTTGCAGCACGACTTTCTTTCAGCTTTTTTTTATATTCAATAATCGATGCGGGTGGCTCAATTATCTTTGCTGTTGTTTTCTTACTATCATCCGATTGTTGCTTAGTCTGTTGCACTTGCTTTTTTTCGCCACCGGTTACGTTTGCAGATTGTAGCCCATTGGGGTTACGATATCGCATCGGCTGTGAACGAGCATAAGGATTTTGTTGATTAGTGTTATACGTTGGCCAGACCGGAGGTGGTGCCATTGCGCGAGGCACATTAGTATTTGAACTAAACGGCATCATGTCATTCATCATACCAAATGGGCCACTTGAAACCGTTCGATTCATGCCATGCATATCACGTTGCATACCGTATACCGAACGATTCATACTGCCCATATTATGCGTCATGCTTTCGATATTTTTACTCATCGGTTTCAGATGGTCCATCTGGTTTGACATGGAACCCATCTCTGATGTCATACCACCGATATCACCTGACATGCCTTCGATATTATTAGTCATGTGATCGACACTGCCCGTCATTTTGGTCAAGTCCTCCGACAT
>UOFE01000044.1_pt1 | contig 94252 bp, 91 predicted proteins | sample 1988381 | NCBI WGS metagenome assembly UOFE01 (sample SAMEA4712194, study PRJEB27164) | hydrothermal vent metagenome | biome: marine basaltic hydrothermal vent biome; feature: marine hydrothermal vent; material: mineral | place: Pacific Ocean | collected 2011-06-14/2011-07-23 | depth 1689 m
CGTTCGAGCGTACGTAGTGTGATGACAGCGGCTGCAACCGAATTTGTTTCTGCCATGACTTTTCAAGCGCTGTCGGGTACTCAGATGTTTTTTGATAATAATGATAGCAGTGATACTTCTGGCATGAAACACATCGACTTGGCACGTTGGGCCGACGTTATTATCATTGCACCTGCCAGCGCAAACACCATCGCCAAACTTGCTCATGGTCGTGCTGACAATCTGCTTACTGCTTTGTGTCTCGCCAGCGAAGCCATTAAATGTTTTGCCCCTGCCATGAATCGCGTGATGTGGGATGACTTAAGCACACAGGCAAACTGCAAAACACTAACGGATAAAAACTGGGCTCAACTTGGCCCCGCCAGTGGTTCACAAGCATGTGGTGAAACAGGTGAAGGTCGCATGTTAGAAGTAAAAGACATTCTTACTTCACTAGAACAATGTTTTAAAACAGGTGCGTTACAAGGTTTAAATATTATTATAACCGCCGGCCCAACTTACGAAGCTATCGACCCGGTTCGTTTTATCGGCAACCGCAGCTCTGGCCGCATGGGTTACGCCATTGCCGATGCCGCCATTGAAGCTGGCGCAAACGTAATTTTGATTAGTGGCCCCTGTCATCTTGCTGCACCTGAAACATTAAATTTTATTGCCGTCGAATCAGCAAATGAAATGTTTCAGGCTGTGTTATCTTCTATAGATGATTGTCACATCTATATTTCAACAGCGGCCGTATCAGATTATCGCGTTGATAATATTGCAACGCAAAAAATAAAAAAGACCTCGCAACAATTGACATTACAATTAACTAAAAACAAAGATATTATTTCAGCCGTTGCTACTCACAAAATGCGCCCTTATGTCGTTGGCTTTGCTGCTGAAACAGAAAATGTTACTGACAACGCCAAAGACAAACTATTACGAAAAAATTTGGACATGATTGTAGCCAATGATGTTAGCGTAACCGCTGATGACCAACCCGACATCGGATTTAATAGTGAATATAACGCCTTGCATGTTTTTTATGCCAGAGACAATCAGATTTGCGGCGAGCAACAATTTGAAATCGCACGCAAATCACAATTAGCCAAGCGGCTCATCACACTTATTTCCAAACAATTTAAAATCAGTCAATCTGAGAATGAAAAAAATACAGCTTAAAATTTTAGACCCACGCATCGGTAACGAAATCGCTCTACCCGAATATGCCACAGATGGCTCTGCTGGAATGGATTTGCGTGCAGCACTTGATGAAACAACCATCATCAAACCCGGTGAGACCATTTTAATCCCAACCGGCATGGCTATTTATGTTGAAGACCCCAATATGGCCGCCATCGTTTTACCGCGCTCTGGGCTGGGCCACAAACATGGCATCGTCTTAGGCAACCTTGTTGGACTCATCGATTCTGATTATCAGGGTCAGTTATTTGTATCCTGCTGGAATCGAGGCAGTGAAAGCTTTACTATAGAGATTGGTGATCGTGTGGCACAACTGGTTCTGGTTCCAGTCATTCAAGCGCAATTTGAAGTCGTTGATGATTTTGACAGCACTTTACGCGGCGCCGGCGGCTTTGGTCACTCAGGAAAAAACTAAAGTATATAGACAGCAATTCACCTAACAACTTGCACGCACATCTATACTCATATCAATTTAAAATAGAATAAAAAATATTATGGCAATAACTGAAGAAATTTTTCGCGCTTACGACATCCGTGGCGTGGTAGAAAACGCACTTACACCTGATGCAGTCAGACAGATCGGACAGGCATTTGCAACTGAAGCGTTAGCACAAAACCAAAAAACCGTTGTTATTGGACGTGATGGCCGCCTCTCCAGCCCGGAGCTTTCACAGCGCCTAAGCGAAGGCTTGCGCGCGGGTGGTTGCGATGTTATCGATGTAGGCATGGTGCCCACGCCGGTGCTCTATTATGCAACACACAAACTAAAAACCGGTACCGGCATTATGGTTACCGGCAGCCACAATCCGCCGCAATATAATGGTTTAAAAATGCTTATCGATGGCAACACGCTCTACGGTGATAGCATTAAAGCGTTTTATCACATGATTATCGAAAAACGTATTAATAGTGGCGAGGGCACGCATACTGAAGTTGATGTCCTTCCTGACTATCTCGACACTATCGTCAATGACATCAAACTCGACAAACCGTTAAACATTGCTGTCGATTGTGGCAACGGTGTGGCTGGCGTATTAGCAACAGAATTATTCACTCGTCTTGGTTGCAATGTGACTGAACTTTTTTGTGATGTTGACGGCAACTTCCCTAATCATCATCCTGATCCATCAAAACCTGAAAACTTAATCGATCTGCAAAACGCCATGCGTGAGAATACACTCGACATCGGTTTGGCTTTTGACGGTGACGGCGATCGCGTCGGCATACTCGATGATAAACAAAATATTTTGTGGGCAGATCGTCAGATGATGTTATACGCTGAAGATGTATTAAAGCGTAAACCCGGCGCGCTTATAATTTATGACATTAAGTCCACCACCAACCTTAAGACTTATATCGAAGACAAGGGCGGCGAACCATTGATGTGGAAAACCGGTCACTCGTTCATCAAAGCAAAGATGAAAGAAACGGGTGCGGAGCTTGCTGGCGAGATGAGCGGCCACATCTTCTTTAAAGAACGCTGGTTTGGTTTTGACGATGGCTTGTACAGCGCCGCACGTATGCTGGAAATCGTCAGCCAACGCGATAGCAGCACTTCAGAAATTTTTGCCGCTTTACCAGACAGCTTTAACACGCCGGAATTACAGATTAATTTTGAAGAAGGTGAGCACTACAAATTCATGGATAAGTTCATCAGTGAAGCAAAGTTTGGTGATGCCGACACTATCACTATTGATGGCATTCGCGTTAACTACGCCGAAGGCTGGGGATTAATTCGCCCATCCAATACTACGCCCTGCCTGGTATTACGTTTCGAAGCGAATGATGAAGACACTTTAAATAAAATTCAAAATATCTTCCGCGAACAGTTATTAGCGGTAGATAATAGTTTGAGTTTGCCTTTTTAAGGCAGCTCTGATTAAGTACACCACAGGCACAACACCTATAATTAAATTGCGTTCTTTTCGAGGAAACACGTGGACAAAAAATCGGCCATCAATATTGCTAACGTCTTATCGGAAGCACTACCGTATCTGCAACGGTTAAGCAATAAAACCATTGTTATTAAATTTGGCGGTAACGCTATGACTGACGAAGCGTTAAAAAACAGCTTTGCTCGCGATATCGTTTTATTAAAACAGGTAGGCGTCAACCCTGTTGTGGTGCACGGTGGCGGCCCACAGATTGGACAATTACTGAAAAAAATTGGTAAAGAATCAAAGTTTATCGATGGCATGCGCGTCACCGACAGCGAAACCATGGACGTAGTTGAAATGGTATTGGGTGGTCTGGTCAATAAAAGCATCGTTAACCTGATCAATCACAACGGCGGACAGGCAGTCGGCCTGACCGGAAAAGACGGCTCAATGATACGCGCAAAAAAAATGAAACTGCAACGTGAGTCACCGGGACTACAAGCACCTGAAATTATTGATCTAGGGCATGTCGGCGAAGTAACGGCCATTGATCCTTCGATTGTTAACGCACTGGATGAAGGTGATTTTATTCCAGTTATCGCACCCATAGGTGTTGGCGATGATGCTGCATCTTACAATATTAATGCCGACCTGGTCGCAGGAAAAATGGCCACTGTGTTAGGTGCTGAAAAATTATTATTACTCACCAACACACCTGGCGTTCTAGATAAAGAAGAAAATATTTTGACTGGGTTAAATGGGAGCAATGTAAGGGAACTGATAGCTGACGGCACCATAGCGGGTGGCATGTTACCAAAAGTAAGTTGTGCGTTGGATGCCGTAAATTCTGGCGTTAAAACATCTCACATTATTGATGGTCGCGTCGAACACGCAGTATTGCTTGAATTACTAACAGATGAAGGCGTGGGTACTTTAATCAAATCGTAAAGACAAAGCACGCCTTATGATTACAAAAGATAGTTATACGTTAACTTATAACTATCTTTAAAGCCCACGCTCTCTCGCTATCCTTTCGCGCTTCGCTTTCTGCTCTGCTTTCAACTCTTTAAAACGCACAATATAGCCGTTAAACTGTTCAGTAATCTCATCACGTCTGGCTATATTTTTTTCCATCACTCTACTTTGAATTTCAACCTGATGCCTTTCATTTTCAATTCGCTTATACAAACTATCAGGTACTTTCCGGTTACTTTTTTCGATACTTACTACCTGTTTTTCCATTGATTCAATCTTATTATTTGAGTCCTTAATAATAGATTCCGCCAATTGAATTTGTGACCCCACAGCATCTAATCGAGAATCACGTGCGACAAATAAGTCGCGTTCAGTAGTGTAAGTATCCAGCAACACTCGGTCACGCTGCCGCTTCTTTTTCTCAATCAGCGCCAAACGCTTACGCTCTCTTTCTGCACGCGCAGCCACCGCCTTCTCTTCTATGGTTTTTTCGGCTTTCCGGTGTTTAACCACCGCACCACTTTCATTGATTTCATCATGCGCTTTAACCTGATATTTCACAGGAATTTTATCGCCAAAATGCATTTGACCGTCTTCATCCACCCACTTGTACATCTTGGCTTGCACGGCAAAAGAACTACTTAATAGTATTGTTGTGATGATTAATAAAGGAAAACGCATAGCGCAGAACTCCGAAAATTGATAACTGGTAAGCTACATTATAGGCAATAAAATTCAGGAATCGAGTAATTCACACGTGGTAGAACAACTTCTTATTTTTATTATTTCCTTATTCGCTAACTTATTCTCAGCTTTATCCGGCGGTGGTGCAGGACTCATCCAGCTACCAGCACTGATATTCCTCGGTCTACCGTTTGGCCTGGCTCTGGCAACCCACAAAGTTGCAACCATCGCACTGGGAATAGGTGCCACAGCGCGTCATCTAAAAGACAATAAAATAGAGCTTGATTTTGCACTACTCATGATACTGGCAGGCGTCCCCGGCGTAATTCTCGGTGCCAGCTTTATCCTTCAAATACCCGACCAGATAGCAAAACTGGCACTGGGTATTTTAACCATGGGATTAGGTATTTATTCCGTTTTTTCACCTGAACTAGGTCAGCATTACAAAATCAAAAACAGACACACCAAGGGCTATATTGTTGGCGCACTGGTACTATTTATTATCGGCATCCTCAATGGTTCTTTAACCTCTGGCACAGGGCTGTTTGTCACACTTTGGCTGATTCGGTGGTTTGGCTTTGATTATAAATTAGCCATTGCTTACACATTAGTTTTTGTCGGTTTATTCTGGAATGCGTCAGGGGCGATTACATTAGGTTTACTGGGAGATATCCACTGGTTATGGATTCCAGCTTTGTTACTTGGCTCGGCAATTGGCGGATATATTGGCGCGCACTTATCGATTGTTAAGGGGAACCGAGTGATTAAACGGAGTTTTGAGGTTGTTACGCTTTTGATTGGGTTGAAGTTGGTTTTTGGTTGAGTATTATTACTCTCAGCTAATCGGGTGGGTGAGTAAACAAAAAAGCCAGGTTAAAAACAGATACATGTTCGTGCGAATAAATTCAGACAAAATAATCAAATACCATATTGCTGACGATAAACCTCCATTGCCCCAAGATGCTCCCCAAAAGACTCATCCCCAGAAAGATAATTAATCAAATCTACCATGGTTATAATACTAAACACCTCAATTCCATAATCACGATTAACTTCCTGAATAGCCGAAAGTTCGCCCTTGCCTTTTTCTTGTCGATCAAGTGCGATTAATACCGCTGATGTGGCCGCACCTTCTACCTTAATAATATCTACTGCTTCGCGAATTGCCGTGCCAGCAGTAATCACATCATCAACAATCAATACATCGCCGCTTAATTCAGCGCCGACAATCAAACCACCTTCACCGTGATCTTTGGCTTCTTTTCGATTAAAAGAATAAGGCTTATCAATATCGTGCTCCGCAGACAGGGCATAAGCGATGGCTGCGACTAGCGGAATACCTTTATAGGCTGGGCCAAAGAGAACATCATAATTAATATTATTTTCTATAATTGTTTGCGCGTAGCATCGACCTAGTTCTGCCAATGCATAACCGCTGTTAAATAAACCGGCGTTAAAAAAATACGGACTGACACGACCTGATTTCAGAGTGAACTCACCAAAACGAAGCACCTGATACTTGATGGCTAAATCGATAAATCGCTTTTTATTCTCTTGCATTTTTAGCTAGTCCTCAATCTTTATCATGCGAAGTATACGTGATTTTGAGGTATCATAGGCAGTCACATAATAAGAAGAAATCACATGCGTATTATTTCAGCAAACACTAACGGTATTCGCGCCGCTGCAAAAAAAGGTTTTTTTGACTGGCTTAAAAAGGTCGATCCAGATGTGGTTTGCATTCAGGAAACCAAAGCACAATTCCATCAATTAACAGATGACGTTTTTTCACCCAAAGGCTATTTTTGCGAATACCATGATGCAGAGAAAAAAGGCTACAGCGGTGTCGCTATTTACAGCAAGGTAAAGCCCAAAAAAGTAACGAAAGGTATCGGCTGGTATGATATTGATCTCGAAGGTCGATTCATCGAATTTCAATTTGAGAAGTTAAGTGTTATCTCATTGTATATGCATTCCGGCTCGGCCAGTGAAGAGCGTCAGGTAATTAAATTCGATTTTATGGAACGTTTTATAGGCTACCTGCAAAGTCTGTTGCGCAAACGCCGTGAGTTTATTATTTGTGGTGACTGGAATATCGCACACAAAAAAATAGATATTAAAAACTGGAAGGGCAATCAAAAAAATTCAGGCTTTTTGCCTGAAGAACGCGCCTGGATGGATACGTTGTTTGACGAAATTGGCTATGTCGATGCATTCCGTGAGGTCAATCAACTGCCGGACCAATATACATGGTGGTCTAACCGTGGGCAGGCGTGGGCGAATAATACTGGATGGCGCATTGATTATCAGGTGATCACACCAAAAATGAAACCTCTAGTCAAAGCTGCAAACATTTATAAAGATGAACGCTTCTCTGATCATTCGCCACTTATTATTGATTACGACTTCACGCTGAGTTAACCCTACCCATTTGAAACACACTAAGCCTCAACTTGAGCAACATAAATCTTCCTGGCAGGAGGTCTTTCAGTCGTTATTGACAGGGCGTATGTTGCTGGCATTTGTTATGGGCTTTTCTGGTGGCTTACCCTTGCTACTAACAGGTTCATTACTGCAGGCGTGGATGATCGATGTAGATGTAGATCTTGGCACAATAGGTCTATTTGCACTTGTTGGTTTACCCTACACACTTAAATTTGTGTGGGCGCCCATAATGGACCGATACTCACCAGCGTTACTCGGACGCCGACGCGGCTGGTTATTTATTTGGCAAATCTGTTTGACGGCGGCGATTGCATTACTCGGTTTTTCTAATCCTTCTCAGATGTTACTGATGACGGCGCTAGCCGCGCTGTTACTCAGCTTTTTCTCAGCAAGTCAGGATATCGTTATAGACGCTTATCGCAGAGAATCACTCGCCGATGATGAACAAGGTGCAGGCGCATCACTCTATGTTGGTGGTTACCGAACCGGTATGTTACTTGCCACAGGCGGTGGTTTATTTCTGGCTGACCATATGGCATACCACTGGGTTTATTTAATTATGGCCGCATCGATGAGTGCTGGAATAGTTGCTACGTTGCTTGCACCCGAACCCCATAATGAACACGGCAAACCCAAAACTCTACAAGATGCAGTTATCAAGCCTTTTAAAGAATTCTTCACTAGAGATTACGCCGTTATCATTTTAATTTTTGTTTTTCTGTATAAAGTTGGTGACACCATGGCAGGACAAATGACCACGCCTTTATATCTCGATTTGGGTTTCACCAAATCTGAAATTGCCGGCATCGTGAAAATATTTGGATTCCCAATAACCATTGCCGGCACATTTCTAGGTGGCGTACTTGTTATGCGACACGGTATATACAGATGCTTACTCTGGTTTGGTGTGTTGCAATCAATATCAACCGCTGGCTTTATGTGGTTAGCCAATACCGGTTACGACTTACCCACTCTTACTTTGGTTATCGCTTTCGAAAATCTGAGCGCAGGCCTGGGCACTGCTGCTTACATCGGCTTTATCGCCAGCCTGACGGACAAACGTTTTACCGCAACACAATTTGCCCTGTTAACCAGCTTTATGGGCATGCCACGTGTTTTTGCAGCCGCTCCAACGGGTTATATGGTCGCCGCATTTGGTTGGTCAGGTTTCTTTTTATTCTGCACGCTGATTGCGATACCGGGTATTTTCCTGATTATTTGGCTGCATAAACGCTTATTAAGCGGTAAAAATACTACTAATTAAGTTATCGTTGCACAACTTTTCAACCACGCACCTCTCTAAATTGTTGATATTTAATTATATTAGCAAGTATTAATCGCTCGAGGCCCTTATTCTCAAGGCATTTTCACACAAAATGACTTTATTTCGATACAAAAATCGACATTTATATAGAACTTTATTATATTAGACTATACTAATACATAACGTTAACTGAAACGGAAAATAGTCATGATTTTCAATACCCTGACCTATTCCATTGCAGCCGTTGTAATTATTATTACCTGCATCGTATATCGCTTAACCCGGTCAAGTAGTACACATAAATCAACAGACGAGAAATACTATGACAAATTTAACCTGTGACGATATTCGTCAAACCTTATCGACAGGCGCGACCTTGCTTGATGTTCGCACAACGAATGAATACGGCAACGGGTGCTTACCGAATGCCAGGAACATTCCATTAGCGATACTGCCTGTTCTTGCAAACGAACATTTTGCCAAGGATGATGCGCTGTTGATCTATTGTCAGTCTGGCGGCCGCGCTATCATGGCGGAAAAAATACTGGCTGGCATGGGTTTCACCAATGTTGTAAATATAGGTGGCATCCAGCATTATCAACACTGCCACTAAAACATGAATATAATTTGAACGATTGTATTGATCAGGAACAAAATAATGAAAATTGAACAATTATTTGATCCCGCTACAAGTACCTATAGTTATTTGTTGTGGGATAAAAAAACGAAACAGGCAGCTTTAATCGATTCGGTTAAAGAGCAAGTATCGCGTGATATAAAATTCATCAAACAACTGGGGCTTGATCTTAAGTACACTATGGAAACGCACATACATGCCGACCATGTGACCGGTTCAGGTCAGCTACGTGATGAATTCGACAGTCAGGCGGCGGTGCATAAAAATAGTCAGTCAGAATGTGCAGATATTTTGTTAACCGAAAGTGACACGTTAACTCTGGGCAATGAAACCATTACTGTTCTCCATACTCCCGGCCACACAGATACCGATATCAGTTTCCATATTGACGGTGCTGTATTTACAGGTGACGCACTGTTAATTAATGGTTGTGGTCGAACAGATTTTCAATCGGGTGACAGCAAAACACTCTATCATTCGATTACAGAAATTTTGTTTAACTTAAACGATGAAACAATCGTGTACCCTGGTCATGATTATAATGGTTTTACTGCCAGCACGATTGGTCATGAAAAAATATTTAATCATCGACTTGGAAACAACCGTTCAGAGGCCCAGTTTATAACCATTATGGATAGCCTAATACTCGACCCACCTGCGCGCATTGATATTGCAGTTCCTGGTAATTTACAATGTGGTCTTGATTCTGAATAAACAGAACCGTTATCACAAACACATCAAAGAGGGTTAACTGGTAAAGTTAACCCTTTTTTTTATTTCGTGTATTTTATTAAAAAAACTTTATTACAAAAAAATCATGAGCAACACAATCCCTCTTAGCCTTTACGTCCACATCCCCTGGTGCGTAAAAAAATGCCCTTACTGTGATTTTAATTCACACGAAAAGAATCAATCCTTCGATGAAGCCGGCTATGTAAAGGCACTACTCATTGATATGGATGAAGAATTTAAACATTGTCAGGAACGGTCATTAAGCAGTATATTTTTTGGTGGCGGCACACCCAGTTTATTTTCAGCAGATGCAATCAAACAAATAATCGAACATGCTCGATCGCTCTTCAAGTTCAACGATATTGAAATCACACTGGAAGCCAACCCGGGTACCTTTGAGCAAGAAAAATTCATCGCTTATAGAGAAACAGGCGTCAATCGTTTGTCGATTGGTATACAAAGTTTTAACGCATCCCACTTAAAAACACTGGGCAGAATACACCATGACCAACAGGCACTCAGCGCGGTTGAAACGGCAAGAAAAGCTGGTTTTAAAAACATCAATCTCGATTTAATGTTTGGCCTTCCACAACAAACTATTCAACAAGCAATAGACGATATCAAAATAGCCTGCCAATTTGATGTGTCACATATTTCGCATTATCAACTGACCATTGAAGCTAATACCTATTTTTATAAACATACCCCGACATTACCCGAGATCGACTCAATATGGGACATGCAAACACAGTGTCAAAATATTTTGGCAGAAAATAATTTTAATCAATACGAAATCTCTGCCTATTCGCAATCTGATCAGCAATGCCAACACAATATTAATTATTGGCAGTTTAGTGATTACATCGGTATAGGTGCAGGCGCGCATGGCAAGCTATCTAATATAAATGTTTCTGATAATTCAATGAACATCACTCGTCGATGGAAACATCGACAACCGCAGCAATACATTGAAAAAACCATTAGCGGAAATTCACTATCAGGCAGTCAAATACTTAGTCAGCAGGATATCATTTTTGAATTTCTGCTGAATGCCCTGCGCTTAAAATCAGGCAGCGATATTCAGAATTTCAGAAATAATACCGGGCTGGAGTATTCGACTTTAATGAATGTGGTTAAAAATATAGATACAGAATTATTGTTTATCGACGAAAAATTAGTACGTACTACCGATAAAGGTTTTTTGTTTTTGAATACGATATTAGAAGAGCTGGTTTAGATGGAGCAGTTAAAAATTTTCAAACCGCTAAATATAACTCTTAGTAGATAGCCAAATTCTTAAAATCTTTCACCACAGAGTACGCAGAGAAACACAATTGTCGTGCTAAGTCTTTTTCATATAGGTGTAAATTTACTCGAACGACAAGTGCTACTCTGACACCACATGCGAATAAATTCATGCCTATATTGTTTGTCGTATATCAATAAAAAATTAGCTTTTCTCTGTGGTGAAATATTTTTGACGTTATTGTAAGCGATCTGGGTACAACCAATACTCATAATCAAAAAACTAAATATTCCCCAACATCTCCATCTGTTTTTCCTGGCGTTTTTTCATCATATCTTCAACGTCTTTTGCCGCATCCAGGGCTTTTTTCATGCCACCGGCAGAATACGGATTGGGTCTTTCGGTTTTGGCGACTTCCTCGGGCTCTTCTTCGACAGGAATTTTCACTGCCTGCATCAAATTGCTATTTGGATCTATCTCTAACTGTTCCGCCCGACTACCCGTTGGTGGGGGGGTGTTACTAAACTGCATGACACCATTTTTATCACGCCATTTATACACCTGAACCTTTTCATCGGAAACCACGTTGGACAACGTTGTAGGCACTTTTGATTTCAGTGCGCTGATATCTGGCATACCGCCACCGAATAGCGAATCAAAATAAGGCACGGGGTCGATTTTACCCATATAAATCAATGGCATTGTGATCAATATCCCTAGTGTCACTAACATTTTAAAAATTAAAAATTTCATCCTGCTTCCTTCTTATACCCATTCAAGTTGTGGCAATCTGCCTACCGGTCAATTATGAACGAGCAGGCACATAATTTCAGTAATTTTACTGATAATTCAGGCTTAAAATAAGACCTTGCGTCAATTTACTGTAGCGGGTAGAATTCTCTCCCTGTTTTTTAGCTGTATTTTTAGGCACACAATACCAAGTAGGATCAACATGAAAGCTGATACACACCCAAAATATGAAGAAGTAAATGTTAAATGTAGCTGCGGCAATACATTCGCTACGCGTTCTACTTATGGTAGAGACGAATTAACCATTGATGTTTGCTCTGAGTGTCATCCTTTTTACACCGGTAAGCAGAAGGTACTTGACTCAGCAGGTCAAATTGACAAATTCAACAAACGTTTTGGTAATAAATAAGACCCAAACGACTAAATTGTTGTTCTTAAAAAAGGCGTTTCAGGCACTCCACCTGAAGCGCCTTTTTTATGTACAGGATGTGCGGTATAGCGCAAAGAGCCAAGGATGGCGGTGCGCGTATGCCCAGGAATGGCCGATATACACACTACTCCTCGTTAGTTTTAGCGCCCTCCCCGTACATGCCGAGAACGCCTGTACAACACCCTTTTCATTCGATGAAACGGTCGTAGTTCGCCACATATACGATGGCGACACATTACGGCTCAGCGATGGCCGTAATGTCCGTCTAATAGGCATTAACACGCCTGAGCTAGCTCGAAAACAAAAACCTGCCGAAGTCTTTGCTCATGAAGCAAAGCAAGCGCTGAAAACGCTGGTAAAAAAGGGACAGTCCATTCACCTAATCTACGGCAAAGATAAAAAGGATCGTTACGACCGAACGCTGGCTCATACCTTTTTAGCAAGTGGACAAAACATTCAGCAAAAACTGCTCTCACAAGGTTTAGCTAGCGCCATTACTATTCCGCCAAATATAAAATTTGCCGCCTGTTATCTGGCCGTTGAGAACACCGCGCGTTGCCATCAATTGGGTTTATGGAAAAACAGGGCGGCTCTAAAGGCAAAACAATTAACCAATCAGCACCTTGGTTTTCAACTTATTCAAGGCACAGTAAAGAACATCACCACTAACGCCAAAGGCATTTGGCTCAATATCGACGATACCTTGACTGTGGGCATCCGCCCCGACAATCAACATTTATTTGATAAAAAAATAATAAATAACTATTTGAATCAACCAATTACCATTCGTGGCTGGCTCAATAAAAGCCGAAAATCAACGCCTTTTTACCTTCGTATCAAACACCCGCTATCGATACAGCACGCTTCCACATTAAGCTGCCATTAATCACTCTCGCCGACACGCTTCGCTAAGTCACTGATAAACAAACCATAACAGCGATCTCAACTCGAAATCCTGTTATAAAAATGCTAATATAACGCTCCTTATTCTTCTGCGCCCAACACTAAACGCCATGCCAACACGTTTTAAACAACAAGCTCTGGATTACCACGCCAATCCTAAACCTGGAAAAATCGCCACTGAAATCACCAAACCCTGCGCAACGCAACTTGATCTTTCACTGGCTTACACACCCGGCGTCGCTGAACCCTGCCGTGCCATTCACCGTGATGAAGAGACGGCATACGATTACACCGCCAAAGGCAATCTGGTTGCCGTTATTACTGATGGCACCGCTGTATTGGGCTTAGGCAATATTGGCGCACTGGCAGGCAAACCAGTTATGGAAGGCAAAGCTGTATTATTTAAAGCCTTTGCTGGCATTGATGTGTTTGATATCGAAGTAAAAGCCGAGTCCACAGCAGAGTTTATTACTACGGTTAAAAATATCGCGCCGACATTCGGTGGCATTAATCTGGAAGACATTGCCGCCCCTGCCTGTTTTGAGATTGAAGAAGCATTGATCGAACAGCTGGATATTCCAGTGTTTCATGATGATCAGCACGGCACCGCCATCATCATTGCCGCATCGTTATTAAACGCGCTGGAGCTGCAACATAAAAAAATTGAAGATGTCCGTGTGGTCTGTTTAGGTGCGGGCGCGGCAGGTATTGCGTCAATGAAACTGTTACAGGGATTGGGTGCAGACCCTGAAAAATTATTTATGATCGATCGAAACGGCATCATCCAGTCTGAACGTGATGACTTGAATAAATATAAACAAGCTTTTGCCGTGCATACGGATAAGCGCACGCTGGCTGATGCCATGAATGGGGCCGATGTTTTCATCGGCGTATCCGGCCCTGACTTATTATCTTCAGACATGCTTGCGACTATGGCGCCACGCCCGGTCGTTTTCGCCCTATCTAATCCAGACCCAGAAATTTTACCTGAGCTGGCGCACATGACTCGCGATGACCTGATTATGGGCACTGGTCGTAGCGACTACCCCAATCAGGTCAACAATGTTTTAGGTTTTCCATACATATTCAAAGGCGCTCTGGATGTTCGTGCCAGCTGCATCAATCAGGAGATGCAGATTGCTGCCGTACACGCCCTCGCTAAACTGACCCATGAACCGGTTCCACAGGAAGTGCTGGATGCCTACGAACTGGACACCATGATGTTCGGCCCAGAGTACATTATTCCCAAACCGTTTGACCCCCGCCTCATTGATACCATTCCACGCGCGGTGTCTAAAGCGGCAATCGCGACTGGCGTTGCTAGAAAGTTTCCTAAAGATAGTAAGAAATTGAAAGAAGCTTAAGCTTTTCTGTTCGACCCTCAAGGACACCCTCTTTAAAAAGCCCATAGAACATGGATTCGTCATGCCGGAATGACAGTGATTTATTTAAGCCTCCCGCACTCATGTCTAAGTTATACAAGCACACCAAAATAAAAATACTCGATGGATGTTTTAAAATTTCTAAAAACAAAAAATGAATTTTTCTTAATACCCCCTGTCATTCATTTAGCTGCTATAAATTAAAAGAGATTTGGTATGAAATTCATTCTGAACTTCCCGAGTGCTTCTATCGGGGTTTATGGCTTATACATAACTGGATTCCCGATAGAAGCACTCGGGAATGACAGAGCAATCAATAATATTTTAATTAAGGGGCAAATCGATGAACAAGATCACCATAGTTGGAGCCGGTCGTGTCGGCGAGTCAACTGCACAGTTTATTGCAGCGAGAAATCTATGCCGTGAAATTGTTCTACTGGATATACATGAGGGTGCCGCAAAAGGAGCCGCACTGGATATTCAGGAAGTCGCACCGATATTCGAATACGATACGCGTTTAATCGGCAGTGTCGATCACGCAATGATGGCTGACTCTGAAATCATCATCATCACCGCCGGCTTGCCACGCAAACCCGGCATGTCTCGCTCGGATGTATTATCAAGTAATATTCCGATTATGGATGGCATTATCGATGGGGCAATGAAGTACGCACCCGACGCCATTCTCTTATTTGTAACTAATCCGGTCGATGTGATTACTTATCACGCATTTCTAAAAACCGGCTGGCCTCGTAATCGCGTATTTGGCCAGGCTGGTGTACTGGATTCCAGTCGTATGGCAAGTTTCATCGCGATGGAAACCGGTTTTTCCAGCATGGACATCAACACCATGGTATTGGGTGGCCACGGCGACACCATGGTACCTATGTTACGTTACTGCACCATCGCCGGCATCCCCGTTGAAAACTTCATCGAGAAAGACAGGCTGGAAGCTATCGTCGAACGCACACGTAATGGCGGCGCAGAAATTCTGGCTTTAAGACAAAACAGCAGTGCCTACGATGCCCCTGCCGCTTCGGTAATGGAAATGGTCGATGCGATTGTCCACAACCGCAATCGGATACTGCCAACGGTTTGCCTACTCGAAGGTGAATACGGTCATGAAGATATCGCCATAGGCGTACCGGCCATGTTGGGCCAACACGGCATCGCTGACATAATCGAACTGAACATGAATCAAGCCGAAAAGGCGATGTTTGATCATTCAGCCTCACTGGTAAGAAAAGATTTAGCCATGCTAAAAGAGCTATAGAAACACGGCTGTTAAATACTCAACCTCTGTAGTCAAAGCAGAAGCACATGTTTATAATTCATAACTCATGAAATATAAACCATCACAAACTGGACAGCAGATTATTACAAGGTCGATTCATGGCTACTGATGAAAAGAGTTCAAATGATCTTGACGTCTTACGTGCCAATATCAACAATGAAACTTCACAGATAAACTGGGATGAGCTACAGCGCTTTTTTGCTGGCGGCTGGTTAATTTATGTAGATACAAGTAAAAACTTGCTCAATGTTGCTGTCGCCTTTTCTCAGGACGATAAAGAGCAGGTCAACAAATGGCTGACTTCCGGCGAAGTCGCTAAAGTTACCGATACACAGGCGAAACAATGGCATGAAGAAAATACCAGTTTCTGGGCAAATGTAGTTAAACCCTGGGTATTAATTCAACCTGCAGAACAAACAAATACGCCTGAGACAGAAAACAAAAGTATTCATTGAGTAGAATGGCACTTACTTAAGAAAAATTTTATTATTTATTATTGAGCTAGTCATACCGGCGTGTTTTTAGCCGGTACCCATCTAGTAGGGAACATAATATAATCATATTATACCAATCTAAGGCATGGATACCGGCTAAAAACACGCTGGAATGACAGTGAGCGCCATTCTTCATTGAGTAATTTTATTCTCTCGCCTTGACTCTCGCCCAGAGGGAGGGGACGAAAATTATTTCAGAAAATAGTAACTTCAATAAGGACACGGTAAATGAATTTCATAGAAGAATTTATAAAAAAAGAATCTTCCGCAGGCATCCTGTTAATCTTTGTCACCATCCTTGCGTTAGCATTAAAAAATTCTTTTCTTAGTGAATACTACTCTGCTTTTTTAGCCACACCTGTCGAAATTCGTTTCTCCGATTTACACATAGCCAAACCATTATTACTCTGGATTAACGATGGACTGATGGCTATCTTCTTTTTACTGATTGGCCTCGAAGTTAAACGTGAATTTTTAGAAGGTCAGTTATCAACACCTAGTCAAATTGCTCTGCCCGGTATCGCAGCCATTGGCGGCATGGTTGTTCCTGCGCTTTTTTATGTTGCTATCAATATTAATGACAGCACAGCCATGCGCGGCTGGGCGATACCAACAGCAACGGATATCGCTTTTGCTCTTGGTATTCTTGCGATGCTGGGCAACCGCGTTCCGTTGTCACTTAAAATATTCTTGATGGCATTAGCTATCATCGATGATCTGGGCGCTATCGTAATCATCGCACTGTTTTATACCGTTGAATTATCCACGTTATCTATTTCTGTTGCAGCCGCTTCTCTGACAACTTTAATTATCATGAATCGCTTAGGTGTTGCAAAAAAGGCCGCCTATATCCTCGTCGGTGTTGTACTTTGGGTTAGTGTTCTAAAATCTGGCGTGCATGCAACACTGGCTGGTGTCGCACTGGCCTTTACTATTCCATTAAATTGTAAAGATGAAAAAGGCGATGAATACGCCATGTCTAAACAAATGGAACATGACTTGCACTACTGGGTTGCATTTTTTATTCTGCCTTTATTTGCCTTTGTGAATGCCGGTATCGATCTACGCAATGTCTCACTGGATCAAATGACAACAGGTGTACCGTTGGGCATTATGGCTGGTTTATTTTTAGGTAAACAGATTGGCGTATTTGGCTTTAGCTGGATGGCAATAAAACTTGGCTTTGCCAAATTACCCGACAACAGTACGTGGTTACAGGTTTACGGCATTTCCGTTTTAACCGGCATCGGTTTTACTATGAGCTTATTTGTCGATTCACTCGCCTTTACCGATAACAATCTGTATCAGCAAGCTGATAAACTTGCGATATTAGTTGCCTCTTTTGCGGCGGGCATTTTCGGGTATTTAATTTTACGTATAGCCAGAAAAAATTAAGCAAAACAAATCAGGAAAACATTATGTTAAAGCAAACACTATCTACTGGCGTGTGGGTTCTTGCGACACTATTTTTTCTTAATGGATGTGAAGAGCCACCGCAGGCATTCGTTGCCCCTTCCCGACCGGTAAAAACAATAGTAATTGGTGAAGCAAGCTCTGGCGACAGTCGCACATTTCCTGCGGTAGTCGATGCGATTCAAAAAGCGGACATCTCGTTTCGTGTTAGCGGAAAAATTCAAAAAGTTTTGGTTAAAGAAGGTGATAACGTTATAAAAGGCCAGCTACTGGCAGAACTTGATCCAACAGACTTTAAAATAAAGCTGAAAGACCGTCAGGCAAGTTTTGATACCGCCAAAGCCAATTATAACCGGGCGAAGGCACTGGTCGATAAAGGCGTTATTTCAAGAGTTGACCATGACAAGATACGTGCAGATTTTTACACAGCTCAATCAGGGCTGGATGAAGCAAAACAAGATTTAATTTATACCAAACTTAAAGCTAACTTTGCTGGTCAAATTGCCAAGCGTCATGTTGAAAACTTTGAAGAAGTGCTAGGCTCGCAAAAAGTATTCTCACTGGAAGATGTATCGGCTTTAAAGCTTAAAATTGATGTGCCAGAAAACTTGATGATCGCTGTTGATAAAAATCGTGGCAATGATAGAGATCTCTATGCCAAGTTCGATAAAATAAAAAATGAAAAGTTTCCACTTAAATTCAGCGAAGCATCAACAAAGGCCGACCCAAACACCAAAACATTCAAAATCACTTTAACAATGAATGCTTCTAAAGATTATAATATATTGCCAGGCATGACCGCCACAGTCGTTGCCGAACTATTCCCTACTGAGACATCTTCAACAACAGCTATAGCTGTTCCTGTTTCAGCCGTCATTGCCAACAGTAAAAAACAGGCCACCGTTTGGGTTGTTGATGAAAAAACTATGACCGCAAATCCACAAAAGGTCACGCCCGGTTTAATGGTTGGCGACGTCATGCAGGTTGAAGGTTTAACGCCAGGTGATCGAATCGTAGTTGCCGGCGCAGCCTTTTTGCGTAACAACATGAAAGTTACCCTGCTTAAAACCGGTGAGCAGGCGCAATAGTCTCTTCTTTATAATTCATATCGAACACATACAGGGAAAACCTGATGAACATTGCTGAATACTCTGTCACCAAAAAAGTAACCACCTGGCTTTTTATTATTTTATTTCTTGCTGGCGGTTTTACTGCATTGCAGGATATCAGTCGACTTGAAGACCCTGAATTCACCATTAAGGAAGGAAAGGTTTATACCACTTATCCTGGTGCCACACCACTTGAAGTTGAAAGAGAAGTAACCTATCACATAGAGAATGCCGTACAACAGTTACAACAATTGAAACGTGTCGAATCGATTTCACAGGATGGATTTTCTGAAGTCACTGTCGTCATCAAAGATAAATACAAAAAGTCTGACTTCCCGAACATATGGGATGAATTACGTCGCAAAATTAATGACGTGCAATCTGAACTGCCGCCCGGTTCAAATACATCCGTGGTACTCGATGATTTCGGTGATGTCTTCGGTCTATTCTATGCACTCAGCGGTGACGGTTACAGCTATCGTGAATTAAAAGATTATGCAGACATATTAAAAGAACAATTATTACTGGTACCCGGTGTTCGTAAAATAACCATTGATGGCGAGCAAAAGGAAGTCGCCTATCTTGAAATATCGCGATCTAATATGGCTAAGCTCGGTATTTCAAATGAACAGTTCCGTTCCGTTTTAAAATCACAGAACCTGGTTTCCAATTCCGGCAATGTCCGCGTGGGTGACGAATACATTCGTATTAATCCAACCGGTCAGCTTAAATCGGTTCAGGAAATAGGCGAGTTGCTAATCAGTGGCAGCAACAACACATTGGTTCGCCTTAAAGATATTGCAAGCGTGCGCCGCACGTATGAGGAAGTGCCCAAAAAATACACTTATTTTAATGGTAAACCCGCACTGAATATTGGCATCTCTATGTTATCAGGTGAAAACGTGGTGACGGTTGGAAACCGTCTCGACCAACGCCTTGCTGAATTGCAGACGGTCACCCCTATCGGTATGCAGCTTGATGCTATTTATAATCAGCCAGGCATCGTTGATGTTTCCGTCACTGGTTTCGTGCTTAATGTTGTACTCGCTCTGGTTATCGTCATTGTTGTTCTACTATTTTTTATGGGTCTTCGCACCGGGTTTATCATCGGTGCCATTTTGCTAATTACGGTTTCCGGCACAGTCTGGTTTATGAATGCCTACGCGATTGACCTGCAACGAATTTCACTGGGCGCTTTAATCATCGCACTTGGCATGCTGGTCGATAATGCAATAGTAGTAGCCGAGGGAATGCTAGTACGAATTAAACGGGGTGAAGATGGAATTAAAGCAGCAAGAGAAGTGGTTAGCGCAACGATGTGGCCGTTACTTGGTGGCACCATCGTTGGCATTCTTGCCTTTGCCGCAATTGGATTATCACAGGATGCAACAGGGGAGTTTGCCAACTCTCTTTTCTGGGTGATTTTTATTTCGCTACTACTATCCTGGTTTACTGCAGTGACGATGACACCTTTATTATGTGTTCAATTTTTAAAAGCCGACAAACCCGGTGAAGGGAGAACGGATCCTTACGCAGGTTTTATTTTTCAAAAATATCGCAGTTTGCTCAGTACAGCGATACGTGTCCGCTGGTTTACTCTAAGCGTTGTCATTATTTTATTCGCTTCGGCCATCTACGGTTTTGGATACGTTAAACAAAGTTTCTTTCCAGACTCAAACACACCGATGTTTTTCTTTGATCTGTGGAATGTGGAAGGCACGGACATTAGAAAAACGCGTGATGACCTGCTAAAGATAGACGACTATCTGCGTACGCTTGACGGAGTCGTCAGTACCGCATCTTACGTCGGTTCAGGCGCAACACGTTTTACACTAGTATACAGTCCAGAATCACCTTCCTCTGCTTATGGTCAAATAATCGTAACCGCAGAGAGCTTAGATGATATGCAGCGTTTGCAAAAACAGGTGCTTGACTACGCGGCAATAAACTTTCCTGACTCAGAACCTAAAACAAAACCACTACGCATCGGTCCTGGACGTGATGCCAAAATCGAGGCACGCATCAATGGACCTGACCCGGTTGTATTACGTCAATTATCAGAGCAGGTACAACAAATTATGGCGGACGATGGTAGCGCCATCAATATAAAAGATGATTGGCGCCAGCCGGTGAAGGTGATCCGTCCCATCTACAACGAAAAAGCAGCGCGCCAACTTGGCGTCACCCGTGAAAATGTTAGCAATGCCATGTTGACTGCATTCGACGGTCAGCAGGTCGGTCTATTCAAAGACGGCATTCGTTTACTGCCTATCATCATGTTACCACCCGCGATTGAACGTTCCGATGTCAGTGCCATTCGTGATATCCCTGTCTATAGCCCTGTTCTTAGAGACCAGATTCCCATCGGACAAGCGGTCTCGGATTTTAAGGTCGAGTGGGCTGACGCAAAGATTAAAAAACGAAATCGCATCTACACCATCACCCCGTCTTGCGACCCGGCTCAAGGTTTGGCTACGCCCTTATTTGAACGCGTAAAGCCACTGATCGAAGGAATGAAATTACCTCCCGGTTATATTCTTGAGTGGGGTGGTGAATATGAAGACTCCAGAGATGCGAACGCGGCTATTGGCTCGACTTTACCGGCTGGCTTCCTCGCCATGATTGTTGTTGTAATCTTATTATTCGGTAAAGTTCGTCAGCCACTCATCATCTGGTTAACCGTCCCTCTTGCTGTTATCGGTATCACAGCCGGACTGTTATTGATGAACGTTGCGTTCGGCTTCATGGGCCTGTTGGGGGCACTCAGCCTGGTCGGTCTATTAATTAAAAATGCGATTGTATTAATCGATGAAATAGATCAACAAATTGACTCCGGCAAAGAGGGTTATAATGCTATTTTAGATTCTGCTGTTTCGAGAATGCGACCGGTAATGATGGCAGCCAGTACCACAATACTCGGCATGGCACCATTGTTGAGCGATGTTTTCTTTCTGGATATGGCAGTCGTAATTATGTTTGGTTTAGGTTTTGCTTCCGTACTCACACTTATTATCGTACCCGTACTTTATGCCATTTTCTTTAAAATTAAAGCCAGCACTTAAAGTCTGGATATCAAATTATGCTATTGAATACACCAATTAAATTTTTCACTGCGTTTTTCGTATCGTTCTTATTGTCATCATGCGTCACGCTAACTGAAGACATTACCGTAGAAACGCAATCTGACTCAACGATTAACTACGACACTTATAAAACCTATGCCTGGTCTGGAAAGGCACAAATTATATTTGATGCTATCGGACAATGGGAGCAACCCACGCTTGATACTGATGAAGAAGTTAAGTTCATCATTAGCCGTGAACTACGCACACATGGCCTGCATCAGGTAAACGAAAACCCTGACTTATATGTTTCCTTTATCGCTGGTGTCGACACCACAATACTTGAACTGAAAGAAGACCCTAACAGTGAAAAGAAAGTACTCACTAATGTGCCTAAAGCAGCTTTGACCATTGCACTTATTGATGGAAATAGTGGCTATACAATCTGGTTAGGTCATGCGGTGGGAAATGCTCAACCGCAACAGACCATAGAAAACATTCGTAAACGAATTGATTATGCGGTCAGCGAAATCTTTAAAGATTACAATAAAAAATAATTTATTCGTATTGGGTATCCTTCTTATCCCACCAAATTTCTCCGTCAGGCAACTCACCGGCAATATCTGATTCACGTCGCGGCAAACCACTGCGACAATCATAGGCAACCAATCGCATGCGCTGCGGGTTCCTTCGGTCACCGTCAACACGCCTGTCGCGCCAATGCTTACGACGCTCAACGGCCTCTATATTGGAAACTCTGCTTTTTTTATGCATGGCCACCTCGACTAAAACAGGATAAGACTCACATACTATGAGGCACCTGAATAATGCTGAAGTCAAGAAAAAGGCGATTGAAGTTTTTTATGCTTCAATCGCCTCAAATAAACAAAAGTAAAGCGTAACTTAATGTTGTACTTCGTCTCGCTCAACTGTTTCCAGACGATCATTCAGAATCATATAATCGCCACCCGTTTGAAAGCGAACCACTGAAAACCCGTGATTACTCACGCGTTTCACTTCAACGATTTGCCCTGTACTGGCGATTTTAGCCTGTGCGCCTTTTTGAATATTCTTCGCGTCCATCATTTCCCCCCGTTATTATTATAGTTTTTATCACTTCATGCATAGTTATAGCACACATCTGATAAATATTTTACAAAACCACTATAACTTTATGAAACTTATCGTTTAACCTGTTTAATTGTCGATATCCATTCAGGATTAGCCGCCCCATTGTCCAACCGGACACACTGACCAACCTCATTTTCATACCAACTATTATGCGCTAAATTGGGCTCTGCTTGATACCCCCACCATGCTCCATCAGAATCTTGCGCTATCCAACGCACCCAGACTGGAATTTCGTTAGAATCGACGTTCTCATACATAATAATAACTAACAATAGACAAAGTAAAAAGACAATGGGTAGATACCGACCGCCACAGCCAGTAGGCTCAAAATATATCACAGCTGAGGGCCATACACGACTAAAAGAAGAGCACGATTACCTGTGGAGAAAGAAACGTCCGGAAGTCACTCGTATCTTGTCTGCCGCGGCTGCAGAGGGTGACCGTTCAGAGAATGCAGAGTATATCTATCGAAAAAAAGAGTTAAGGGAAATTGATGCTCGCGTCCGTTTTTTACGCAAAAGACTCGACAATATGGTCGTCGTAGACCGCGTACCCAAAGACACCAATAAAATCTATTTTGGCGCCTGGGTCACCATAGAAGCTGAAGACGGCACTGAAAACACCTATCGAATCGTCGGGCCCGACGAATTCGACCCTAAATTAGGCTATATCAGCATGGACTCACCCATGGGCAAAGCACTACTGGGCAAAGAACGAGACGCTGACATTAGCATTACCGTCGAAACCAAAGAGGGGCCGGTAAAAAAATCGTACGTTATTAATGAAATAAACTATAAATAAATACCCCCCCTCTAGGGAGGGGGTTTATTTACTACACCAAGCAGCAACTATCGTTGTTGAGGAGCCTGTTGCGGCGCCGACTGTGGCGCTTGTCCGCGAGGATTATAACCCGGAGGTGAGCCATAAGAACGCGGTGCATTGTTGTAATAACCCGGAGGCGGGCCATAAGAACGCGGACCGTTGTTGTAATAACCCGAAGGTGGACCATAAGAACGCGGACCGTTGTTGTAATAACCAGGAGGTGAACCATAAGAGCGTGGACCATTGTTGTAATAACCAGGTGGTGGACCACCATAATAACCATCGTCACTATCAAAAGCATTTTCCATTTCTTCCATCCAGTAACGCGGATCCCATTCATCATAAGGGTTGTAATTATTGCCCCAACCGTTGTTACCACCAAAAGGCCCCCAGCTATTGTTGTTGCCGTTGTCATTACCGAACCAGGCATAGCTGCTTGTCGCTGCTAGCAATAAACTCACGGCCATTATTAATCGTAAAATCGTCTTCATCATCAACCCCGCCTTTTCAACATTTAATTTAGAACATATCCATTCTATGCCAGCACTGTTTACACTTCAATGACGCAAATCAAAACTTTATTACATATATAAGGTCATTAGTCTCAACTATTATATATATTGACTACGCTCTATTTAAGAAAATAGACTTTATTTACAAACATTATGGATCACTCAAATATACATCAACTCGAAACCACCACTGAATTACTTGATAACGCGATACAGCAAATTGGTCAGGTTATTCTCGGCAAACAAAATCAGATAAAACTGGCACTGACCTGTTTACTGGCTAAAGGTCATTGCCTGATAGAAGACCAACCTGGTGTTGGCAAAACCACCTTGGCACATACCATCGCACAGGTAATGGGACTGGATTTTCATCGCATTCAATTTACCAGTGATTTGCTGCCTGCCGATGTCCTTGGGGTGTCGATTTTTAATCGTGAACAATCTCAGTTTGAATTTCATCCCGGTCCAATTTTTTCTCATTTTGTACTTGCCGATGAAATCAATCGCGCCACGCCCAAAACACAGAGCGCCCTGCTCGAAGCGATGGAAGAGTATCAGGTAACTGTCGATGGCGAGACCCGTGAACTGCCCGATCCATTTTTTGTCATTGCCACACAAAATCCAACACACCAAATTGGCACCTATCCGTTGCCGGAATCTCAGCTGGATCGTTTTTTAATGCGACTCGATCTTGGTTACCCGGATAAAGCGGCAGAACGTGAATTACTGGAAGGTGATGATCGGCGCGCCATTATTAAAAACCTTCGCCCCATTTTTTCTAAAGAACAATTGCTAAAGACACAACAGCTTGCATCAAAATTACATATCTCACCTGCCATTTTAGATTATGTGCAAAATATACTTTCTTTCACAAGACATAGCAGCGCATTCGAATTTGGCCTGTCACCTCGAGGTGGGTTAGCACTAATCAATGCAGCAAAAGCGTTCGCCTTAATCGAAGGACAAAAATTTGTGCTACCTGAACATTTACAGGCAATACTTCCTGCGGTAGTCAATCATCGATTACCAGTGCATATAGAGACCGGCACTAAACAACTAACTTCTGCCGCAGAACACATTATACAAGCCACCAGTATTTCGTAATATTTTCGTTATGAACTGGCTCATAAAAAATTCACTGGATGTTTTCAAACTTCCTGATTTTAAAAAAAAGCCAGTCTTCAATTTTATTTCTAAACGCAGCGGCCCTTTCGATGGCTCGGTTACGTTAACGCGTGACCGAGTATATATTGTTCCAACTAAAGCCGGATTAATGTTTGCATTATTACTGTTAACGCTATTGATTGGCTCGATAAACTATGAAAAAAATCTCGGGTTTATTTTAACTTTTTTGCTTGCTGGCGTTGGCAATATTGCACTGTTATCAACCTGGCGAAATATTGCCGGTCTTGAACTAAAACGAACACAATCGCAAGCCGTGTTCGCTAATGAAGAGGCTACCTTTTGCGTACAACTTATCAATCAACAACTAATCGATCGCTACTCAATAGCCATCAGCCATAACGGAAATGAATACGATGTAATCGATTGCGCTGCAAACTCGACGCCACAAATACAGTTTAAAGTACGCAGCAAAACCAGAGGATTATTAAATCCGGAAAAATTTAGACTTTATACTGAGTTCCCGACCGGTTTGTTTGTGGCATGGACCTGGGTGGATATATCAATGTCATGCTTGATTTATCCCTCTCCTGACAAAAACACAACTACGTCAATATTCGAACACAGCAATGACGGTGAAAATGATTCAACAAAAAAAGGCCAGGAAAATTTCAGTCAATTACGAAAATATCACCATGGAGACAATATTAATCATATCTCATGGAAAGCCCTCGCCAAAACGGATGAATTGTTTAGCAAAGAATTTTCCGGCTCAAGTCCTGTTACCAACTGGATTAACTGGGAAGAAATTCCCGCAAACAATGATGAACAACGATTATCAATCATGGCTGCGCTCATTATCAGTGCGGAAAACAACCATCAGCACTATGGCCTGAAATTACCGAACAAAACCATCCAGCCGAATGGGGGCACTAATCATTACCACCAATGCTTGTCGACACTAGCCCTTTATTAGTGATTTAATCACACACAACTGACACCCGTATTTTCAACATTGGATATTTCTAACAAAAAACCAGACAACACTATTTTGTATGCCCTTCTGGCCAGCGTACATCTTGCTGTCGCACCGCTATATACCAGCATGTCTATAAGCGTCTTGATATTACTGATAACGCTAAGCCTGGCAAAAATATTTATTATCAAAGACAACAAAAAAGATCCCGCATTTTTTTTACAGTTATTAATCATCATATTGTTATTTTTTATTATCCTGGATACCTATGGCCAAATATTTGGCCAACAATCCGGGCTAGCTTTAATCACAATAATGACAACACTAAAATTATTTGAAATTAAAACCAATCGTGATTGTTACATTATTATCTACAGCTCTTTTTTTATTATCGCTAGCACGTTTTTTCATTCACAGTCTATCTGGTTATTTCTTTACGTCTTTTTTGTTGCTCTCTTTTTATTGGCAACACTTATTTTATTAAGTGACCGGTTAAAAACAACGTCATTCAAAATTAGATTTAAGTTATCTTCACGGTTTATCCTTTCTGCAATACCATTAATGATAATTCTTTTTTTTCTATTCCCTCGTTTATCCGGCCCCTTATGGACGCTACCTAACGACGCATTCAGCAGTAGGTCAGGCCTTAGTGAAGAGATGTCACCTGGTAGCATCAATCGCCTCATAAGCTCTTCTGCTATTGCGTTTAGAGTTAAATTTGAAGATAAAATACCCGCACAAGCTGATCGATATTGGCGTGGCGCAGTCCTCACGTCTTACGATGGAAAAACCTGGAGAAGGAATGACGCACCTGATTCAGCCATACCTAATATTGAATTCAGTTCTGACACAAAAAATGACATTCATTATCAAGTGACACTTGAGCCAACCAACTTAAAATGGCTGATCTCGCTCGAACACCCTTTTCACTACCAAAACCAATATCGCTACAGTCGCGAAGCAATGTTATTAAGTAAAAAAGTGATAAATAATGTTATTAGCTACAGCATTAAGTCACAAACAACGGCGACTAACCAATCTTTATTTAGACAGGAGAATCACAAAAATAGATTGCTACCTGCACATCTAAACCCTAAAACAATCCAATTCGCCAGAGAACTAGCGAAGACTTCAAACTATAACGCAAAAACTTATATCAACAATATTCTCTACCATTTTCAAAACAATAATTTTGTTTATACGTTAAGCCCTGATCTACTCGGATCAAATGCCATGGATGATTTTTTGTTTAATAGCCAAAAAGGATTTTGCGAACACTACGCTAGCGCTTTCGCTTATCTGGCACGAGCTGCAGGTATTCCAGCCAGAGTTGTTATTGGTTATCAAGGGGGCGAGATGAATCCACTTGATGATTATATGATTGTTCGCCAATCTGACGCACACGCCTGGTCTGAGGTATGGATAGATGACCAATGGATACGCGTCGATCCTACAGCCGCCGTTTCTCCAGACAGAGTAGAGCAGGGTGTTTTAAACGCGGGCCTTGAGCAAAGCAAGCTTCCGTTGCTACTTGTTTCTAACAGTTTACTCTTAAAAAACGCATCATTTTTATACGATAGTTTTCAAAATAGCTGGAACAACTGGATTGTTGGATTCAATCAGAAAAAACAAGAAGACCTAATGGAATTGCTAGGCTTCGAAAACACGGGAGCATCCAATCTTATTTTACTACTGGTATCACTCATGAGCGTAGTCGGTTTGATTATCACCTGGCTGTTTTTAAAACAGATTACTGTCTCAAAGGATCGCGTGCAACATTATTACGATTTATATTGTCTTAAACTAAAAAAGTATGGCGTCCAGCGTCGCTTAAATGAAGGCCCCCAAGATTTTGAAAATCGCATCTATAACGAGCTAACACTGTCTAAACAAACTCGAAATAACATGGCTTTTATATTTAAAGCGTATCGAACATTGCATTATGGAAATCAGATCGATAAAAATTTACTAAAACATTATTACAATAAAGTTAAATCATTTAGCATAAAAAAAATAAATTTAAAGAGACCTTTGCACAAATTCACGAATAAATGATAATGGTTTTGCACCACTGAAACGTGCAACTTCTTCACCTTTTATTATTAGCAAAATTGTAGGAAACCCTCTTACCTGATACCGTCCGGCAAGTTTCATGTTTTCGTTTTCATCCACTTCGACTTTCGCCAGCGAGAGCGCACCTTCGTATTCCTCTACTAACTGGGCCATAATCGGTGCAATAACCAGGCAGGGAGAACACCATTCTGCCCATAGGTCTACGAGTACTGGCTTATCGTGTGAGGCAGCGATAACCTTTTCTTCAAACTGTTCCAGGTCAACATCAAATATTAATGATTTTCTCAAAACTATCACACCGCGTAATTAACAAAGTACGCATTATACATTGCCAAATCATTTCACGTTATAATACAAGGGTAAGATTTATTCGAGGCAATAATGAGCTCAATCACCATTGAACACCACGTAACACCAGCAAAACTTGATGTTTTATATGTCGACGACTGGCCTGTCTGGACAAAAGAGATCTCTGAGTTTGACTGGACCTATGATAAGACAGAAACCTGTTATATCGTTGAAGGTAAAGCAGTGGTTACGCCAGAAAATGAAGAACCTGTCACCATTCAGGAAGGCGATATGGTCTTTTTTCCAAAAGGAATGAAATGTGTCTGGAAAATTCTCGAACCCATCGAGAAACACTATAGGTTTGATTAACAACTGAGAGGATAATATGGCACTCTGGGAACAACTACTGGCTGGCGCACTTGGACTATTTGTTATTTTTATGTTTTTTCCTGGCATAAAAGCGACCATGGAAAAGAGTAAAAACGCGGAAGAAAAACACTGGGGAACGTTAATATTATTAACAATTGTACTCGTCGCTTTTATTTCCCTGATGATTTATTCTGTACAGTAATTAGCTACAGGTTAAATCTGTGGAAATAACTTAGGCGCAAGGTTAAACCTTCATACACCAGATCAGTATCTTCCGCGTCTGATTCCAAATAACGTCCTGAAAAATCAAAGGAACTATGCAGGTCGCGTATCAAGTTATATCCCAGGGTAATAAATTGCGTCGTCGCATCTAAACGGTATGTTCTTTTTCCCACGAACACATCGTCGTCGACAATAGATGTTGAAGCATCAATAACTGTTAGATCAACGCTTTCAGCCGATGAAAAAGTATCACCCGTTTGAATCTTATAGGTTACGTAAACAATATCCTTACTTGTGATTGCCCAATCCAGATTTATAAAAAAGGATTCATTTTGCGTATCAAACACGCTGCTCTCAGCATCTCTATCTCTATACGCCAGTCCCAGACGCAGACTAGTCGCATCATCAATTTGCATACCCATGGTCGCTACCGCACTAAGGATATTGCTATCACGTTGTGCCGATGAAAATTCGACCGCACCGTAACTGGCGTCAAGAGAAAACCATGGGGCACCAAAGCGGCTACTTAACGCAAAGCTATAATTTAATTTACCAAAAGCAGATACATTGCTTAAACCAGAGAAACGACTGAAGGTATTAACGTCTAACATCGCCTTTGCCGTGAGAGTACCGAAATTACCACTCATCAATTCCATGCCGTTCGTACCTGCCACGGTCAGGAAGCTATCATGTTCAATATCAACATTCTGTGCAGCACGTGTGACATTATCGTCAAAACCCACCGTGGCTTCAAAGTCAATAAATACATCAGAACCAGCATACACACTGGGGGATAGCAATAGTGGTAAAGCAATAATCAGAATCTTTCTAAAGGCGATAATTTTATGCATGACGTTTATTCTTATCATTTTTTGTTTTTATCCACTTATACTGTAGTCCATTTTATGTGGACAGTGTCACAAGTCCTTGTGATTTTACGAATTACCATAGCAAAAATGCTAGCTAATTCACATAACAAAGCAGGATTCCTGACAATTTTTAGCTATTATTATAGCCAGACAAGGTTAAGGCATAAAACCAAATAGAAGGAGTATGACAATTATGCGTCGTAGACCCAAAGAAGAAATTGATGACCCACGTAGAGAAATGCTTGTTAAAGCGCTTGCGGGTGGTCTTTTTGTAGCCGGCGGCAGTGCCGGTATATTACAACCTGTGCATGCCATGGGTAAAATCCCTAAAATTTTGGAGCCTGGCAAATCCATATACGATATGCGTGGCAACGTAACAGTCAGCGGCAAAAAAGCAGACGAGAGCACTGTGATTACTAGCAGTGACATAGTTGTAACGGGTCGCAGAAGTCATGTGGTTTTTGCAGTCGGTAAGGATGCCTTTGTATTAAGGAGTAACAGCCGCCTGGAATTAAGCGGTTCTGGCATGCTGGTAAATACTCTACGGTTAGTCACTGGCAAATTGTTGTCCGTATTTGGTAAAACCAAACATCGCATCAACACACCCAATGCCACTATCGGTATCCGCGGCACCGGCGTATACACTGAAGCAGAACCAGATCAAACCTACATTTGTACCTGTTATGGTGTTGTCGATCTTTCTGCTGACAATGATAAGGGCAGCACCGAAACCATTACTTCGCAACATCATGATGCACCTCGATACATTCTTTCCAATGAATCCAGTGGCAAAAATATCCGCGAAGCACCCTTTATTAATCATACAGACCTCGAATTACAGGTCATTGAAGAGTTAGTCGGGCGTGAGCCACCGTTCACTATGGCAGGTGGTGGATACTCTGCACCAAGACGTACTGACTACTAACGCCAAAGCGACATCTAAAACCGTATTGCCTAAGTCATACAAAAATGACTTAGGCTTTTTTATATCCATGGATGGATGGTATGTCACAAGGAGCCAGGGATGGCGGTGTGACTATATCCATGGATGGACGGTTATCGCAAAGAACCAGGGATGACGGTGCGTGTATGCGCAGGATATACGGTACACCACAAGGAACGAGGTAAATTCCCGTCATTGCCAAATGCTTATGTTATTTATCCTAATCAGACTTCAACAAACGCTTAGCTAATAACGACATTGTCGGCGCTTGCACGAACAACGAAAACATAACCACGCCAAATGCAATCGATTGTATCGTCCACCAGTACTCTAAAGAGATGGGCAGTGATAAGGCCAATGCCAACGTAACTGCTCCACGTAAACCACCCCAGACCATCACTGTTTGTGAAGACAGAGACACTTCAAGATTTTTGAAAAATGAAAAGAAAAACATCACGCCATAAACACTAATTGCTCTTGCAATCAGTAAAGAAACAATCGCTATTAGCATAGCTAACCAACGTTGCTCAAACATTTCCACGGTGATAACCGCACCCATAACAAGAAACACACTGACGTTTGCCACATGCGACAGCACATCCCATAAATATTTATTGTTAGACGCTATTTCCGCGTCTTGTCGACTAAACGATACACCATCCAGATCGGTATTTTTCTGAACCATAATCGAAAAGCTCAAAGCAGCAAGCAGAGTAGACATCACACCTGATACCACAAAAAATTCAGCGAGTAAGTATGAACCATATGCAACAACCAAACTTAGAATTCCTGTCATCAAACACTGATTAATTTTTCGCTGCAAATACCCCAGAGACAAACCAACAATCAATCCTGTCATTCCACCACCAATAAAAATTGACAGGAAGCGAGCACCGATATCAATCGGCGAGTAATCTATTTCTGTCAAGCCAGTCGAACTCGTGGCCGCAGCTACCGACAAAAAAACACCAAACAACACTATTGCTGTTGCATCATTAAATAAACTCTCACCTTCTAATAACACTGCAATACGTTTAGGCGCTTTCATTTTTTTTAATTTCACCACTACGGCAACTGGGTCAGTAGTAGCTAAAATTGCACCGGTTATTAATGCCGCTATCCATGGAAAACCAGATTCATGCCCGACACCATAAAACAATAGAGCCGCTGCTATTAAACAGGTCAGCAACATTGTGATAATGGCTAATGAAAGAACGACGATTAAGTTTTTCTTTAACTGGGTTTTATCTAGATTATATGCAGACTCAAAAACCAGTATAGGAATAAAAATGTAAAAGATAATCGCCTGAAAATTATCTGCTCGTATACCCGTATCGATTCCGACAAAAACAGCGATTTCAGAAAAAACAAATCCAAGTGCCACTAAAATACTTGCAAACGGCAAGCGTAACCATTTTGAAACAGGTTGCGCAAGAATAGACAACCCTAAGATAACAACCAATGACAGAATGATGCGCTCAACAAGCATGCTCTTGTGACAAAACCTTCCTAAATTAATTCATGAGGAAATTAAATCATTTCGCCTACTCTTCCACCTGCTGCCAGCTTGACCAGTCCGAGTGATTTTCTGCAATATGAAAAAGTGCGGCTATCACATGCCGATCATATCGGCTGTCCGCTTCAGAAATAAGAATCTCTAACGCCTCTTTTACAGGCTTGCCTGAACGGTAAGCTCTTGAGCTTGTCATCGCAACAAAAGCATTTGCGACAGACAATATTCGTGACTCTTGCTGTATTTCGTCACCCGACAAGCCGTGCGGGTAACCACTGCCATCAAGACACTCATTTTTTTGTTGCACAAAACTTACCACTGGGCCATAGAACTCTAGCCCTTCAAGCATTCCCACACTGTGATTCACATTCTCTCTCAACAATAATTCTTCTTCTTCCGTCAGTGGGTTTTCATTGGTTAACATTTCTTTGGGTATATACAACTTACCAATATTCGCTAACAGCGCAGCCATGGCGAGTGCGTCAATACGATCTTGTGGCACACCCATCGCTTTTGCGACTTCAATGGCGACCTCTTTTGTTCTTTCAGAATGATGCGCGCAATAAGGATCGTGTTTATCGATAAGCTGAGTCAGCGTAGAAATAATCCCCTCCATTAATCGGTTATGGCTACCCTGCGCATCTTTAAGCTCAGTAATATCGTGCATGACATAAAGATAAGATTGTTTATAGTAAGGATGTTTAAGCGCAATCACTGAAACGTGGTAATCATTTCGTTTATCTTTAAATTCGAGACGTAATTCTTTATTACGAACATTCGACTCATTTTTTGCCGGTTTCATAGCCAACAATATATCGGTTATCTCATTATTAAAAATATGGTTTAATGCCTTACCACGGATGTCTACATTGTTAATTGAAAATGATCGTGTCAACGCATCATTAATAAACACCAGCCGGTTTTTATGATCGAGCAAAAAGGTGTGATCATTAACACTGTCGCCTATCGCATTCAACAATTCAGATCTTGCTCTCAAACGACGTGTCGCTTTCTGCAAATGCAAACTGGTAGCATGTCGCCATATTGCGATAAAACTGATGCCGATAATAAAAACAGCTAATAAAAAAACCGTTAATATAAAATTCTGGTGCACGTTCGCTTCTGTGAGCGCTTCGTCCACATCAATTTTTTGTACCAGCCGCATCGTTGTATTACGAATTTCTCTCGATGTCGCCAATACACGCACACCTCGATAATCCGGTTGCTCAACGAAGCGCCCAACAACATCCGCAGAATTTCCAGCTGCGCTGGTCACAATAGATGCCTGATGAAATAGTTTATAACCTTGTTGCAACGGACTTAGATACTGCACTTGTGATTGCGCAACGGACACCAATAGTGTTTCTTCTGTGTTCGTTGTTACCCACTCTTTCAGTAACAACTTAAAAAGATTACTTTCGGGGTTAATAACAGCCACAATAGCGCCACGTAAATTACTGTCATCAATCGATTGTACGGGGCTGACTGGCACCACAATAATCAACCGAGGACTATCTGAACTATCATAAATATTCGAAATTAAGACAGATTTTGTTTCTAGCGCACTCTTATATAACTGTTTAACTCTGGTTTCATTTATCGGGAAATACCGTGTCGCCAACAAAATTTTATCTTTACTGGCGATAGCGAGACCATCGTGAATACGGTTTTCTTCATTATTACTTATTCTATTTACAGGTGTAAATACGTTTGCCCGATTGGCTGTCGCATTTAATAAATTTTTAAGATGGTTAAATTGTCCGCGACTGGTCTCATCAGTGGCATTAGTCACAAAAGACGACTGGCTTACATATAATTGCACAAGCGGATTACTCGCTAAGGCGTTCAGGTTTTCAATCTGTTTATCAAACCAGTTTTCTACCGCCCCTTGCTGAGACTCAGCCATGATGTTTAGGCGTGCTTGCCAGCTATCGATATCGCGTTGTTTTTCAGAGGACACATATTCAAATACCAGCCAGGTGCTACCGCTTAAAAAAATGAGCAGTAATATAAATGCGAAAACGGCTGGTTTGTTATTCAAGTCTCACCTGTAAAGTTAATTAATTGGGGCCATTTAATTAGATAAATTTGGCACATGCATCCACCAGTATCCCTGGTTGACTGAGTAAACCGGTACATAATGATAGATATCACTATGCGATATAACTTCTTCTATCTGGTTATCCAAAATTAGGATGTCATTGTTTTTTTCGATTGCCATCACCGCATGGGAAATTCTTAGATTAGTATCTTGCACCACGACCACTCGCATCGAATCTACATCGTACCCCAGCCATTTCATCGATAACATTTTAATGATGGCATAATCTTCACAGTCACCACTGTTTAATAAAAATTCTTTTGGTGTCGCCCAGTAATCTGCAATGCCATAGTTCTCAATATCCAATGTATACACTTTATTATTGGCATAGTGGTTCACCTGCTGTATCTGCTCCATAACAGGCAGTGGTTTTATTTTTTGCAAAAATGATTGCCACTGCTTGAGATGGCATTGATTAAAATGGGTTACCTGACAGGATTTCGAATCATTAACACTTAACAGATGCCGTTCAATAACGGATAACCATTGTGGGAAAATATCCAGATTTTGCTTTTGTATTTGCGCATAACCGAACAAACTGGGAGACTGGGCATTCGCCGACCATACAGATGTATTTGCCAACAAAAATAGGGGGATAAATAAATAAAGCGATTTTTTAGCCATTGACCGCTATAATACTTAAGTTATATACATACTGCACTAATTAAGTTCCAATGATATTACATAGATTTCTACAACGTATTTTACTGGTTTTTTTATTTGCGCTGCAATGCTTGCCAGCAGCTCAAGCCGAAAGCTCGCCTTCAAAAGATGCCAACCTGACTGATGAAAACGCACAGATCATCTTTGATCTGGCAATGGCCGAACGTGATAGCGGCAAAATTTATAATGCCATTGAACGATTTGAATATATTTTAAGCCGCCGCCCTTCACTCAACCGTGCACGACTTGAACTGGCGGTGAGTTACCACCGTGCCAGCAAATATGATGAGGCATTGGAAGAATTTCAAACCGTACTGGATAATCCTGAAACACCAGAAAAAGTTCGCCTTGCGATTCTTGCCTACCTCGGCCAGCTAACACGTGATGAACTCGAGCCCAAAACGGAACACAGCTTCTCTTACTATACGAGAGCCGGCATGTTATATAACTCCAATATTAATTTTGCCCCACTGCGCGGCAGCACCGATTTCAATATACCCGATGGCGAAGATACCGACTCGTCAGGGCTCGATACTTTTCTTAGCGCCTCTCATCGCTACAAAGACAATGAACCGTTCGACATCGATGGTGCCGCCACTCACTTTGAATGGCAGAGCCAGGTATCCTGGACAGGAAATAACTACACACGCGAAAGTGACTTCAATTTAAATATTATCAGCGCAAGCACAGGCCCAGCCGTTATATCCACGGGAAGATGGCGCGGGGCAATAAGCCTGCAGGTCGATCAAACCTATTTTGGTGACTCAACGCTGGGAACATTTATCTCATTAAACCCACTTGCCACTTTTGACCTAGGCAATTACCGTGGCATCACGGTTGAAGCATCGTATACCAATAATAATTTTAGTCGTAACGAAGATCAGGGTCGTGATGGTGACAGCATTTTAGCCGGCCTGGCCTACTCGACACTATTAGGTGGCGTAGAGAATGGTCTTGAAACCGGCTTTCGCGTTACACGTTCGTCGGCTGAAGATGACCAATTTGCCTTCGATGCCAGTGAAATATACCTTGGTGGATTTATAGGTTATGGAGACAAAAACAGTTTTTATCTAAATCTCAATTTTAAACAATTCGATTTTGACGCCGCTGAATCGGTTTCAGGAAGAGTAAGAGATGAAATCGAGAGCCGCTATGTGTTGGGTTACAACCATGATTTCGCCGAAGGCATCTTCGCCGACTGGACATTAAACACTGAACTATCATTCACAAAGAACAACTCAAATGTCGATGCATTCAGCTATGAACGAACGTTATTTACTATCAACTTTGCTCGATACTTCATTTAAGAAGGCGGCCCGCCCGGACGAGTCCCACACAAAGAAAACTCAGCATTTATAACCGAGAACACCCGAACGTGTCGTAGCTACCATCGCTTTAGCCCAATAGTGTAAACAATTCCAACAATTATTAAGGCGATGATTTCATGCAATTATGGCAGAAATGGATACTAATTCGCCATATAGGTATGTTAGTGCAAATTATTCCGTCATTCGTCGAAATAATTTACACTGAACAAAAGCGTTAACTCGTTCACAAAAACTGACATGCACACCTTTCTCTTCCGCCCACTACAACATCAATATAAACTATTGATATTAATACATTTAAACGTCAAGACTCCGCTCACCAGCCAGGACTTATCAATAATATATCCGGCTAACTAACAACAACAATATTAGAAAATGCCCATATAGTTATTACAAAGCTTTACAGTACGCCGGTGCCGCGACAAATAACTGGCAGAAATAGCCGGTAAATTTCGCTACATCACTCTTAGGTTTTTGTTAAGCTACTGATTTTGTTGCCCTCGAATAACCTTGGCATAACTCATGCATTATCATTTCCAAGGCTTTAACTTGGCAACACTACAAATTTAGCAGTATATTTGGATACAACAAAATGAGACACACTAAAGATATTTTAAACATACTTACTCGTTTATTGATTAAAAGCGGAATTTTGTTAGCGTCAGTAGCGTTATCAACAAATGCTTTAGCGGCTACGGGTGAAACAACGTACATCGACTCTGTGCATAACTGGGGCGCATGGGCACTTGATATTGAACCTGCAGCAGGTGGCTTACATACGGAAGGCACACAACCATTAAATGCGCGTTCTGCCAAACTCACATTACGGACCAATAGCATTGCGGCAATATCGCCTCGTCGAATACCGGGTGATATTGCTATACCACAATCGCCTGCACCCGTGGCGCCGACGGTACCGGCGATACCAACTATTACACCGGTTAGCCCGAGTGTTCCCATCCCAACAGGTGGGCCTGCAATACCCGGAGGCGCGCCCTAGCATCCGGCATTGTTCAAGAAAAGAACATTTCAAAAAAATGCTTGCTACAATAAGCGAAAGAGATAAATTATGAAAAAATTAATTACAATCAAAATACTACTGGCCCTATTCAGCTTTACCGCACAAGCGGCTACCATTTCTATAGGCAACATCGATAACATCAACGTTGCAGATGTATTGCTAGGGTCGTCTAACAGTATTGGCTGCACAAACAATTGTGACTTTGTTGATGCAAACGGCACCTTGCTCACCGACGTCGATTTGGCAACAGTCGTGACCAGCAATGCTGCAAATTACACCACCAGCAGCTCAGTTGGAAACAGCGCTTCATTTGACCTCGGCTTTAATGGCTTCAATCTTTATAACGGTGATGGTAATGATTTAGTTGTCTTTATCGTTGGCAATAATAGGTCATTCGGACTCGACGTTTTTGATACTCAAGGTTTTCTGCTGAGCTCTGACACCTATAATGTCGATATCAGCAATACCGTCTTCGATGATGTAGGAAACTGGTTGTGTGTCGGAAATGATTTAAACCCTTGCCCAAATAATGGCTTTGCACTATCCGCTGTATTCATTGATTTAGGTGATAGCGTTGCTGGCGATGTCGCTATAGGCAGCCTTCAGTTTAATCTAAATGACGCTGCTTTTTCACTCGCGGGCGGCTTTTACACTGAAGCCTCGCCTGTGGTCGTACCACTACCTATGCCAATCGTGTTATTCAGCTCCGGCCTCTTTCTACTCGGATGGGTTGGTCGTAAAAAGTCTATTTAAACGCATCTCTTAACCCTGCTAAAGATAGGGTGACTCAAAAGCAGCTTAAAAGCTGCTTTTTTTTCGTATAAGCCGTGCGCAAAAATTGATATAATTAGCACTCGATAGAATACTACCCACCTCCATACTATGCCCACTCAAAAAAAAGCTGTTGCCCTGATATCGGGCGGCCTCGACTCACTGCTTGCCGCTAAACTATTAATCGAGCAGGGCGTGCACGTTGAAGGCATTAATTTTTATACCGGTTTTTGCGTAGAAGGGCATACCCACGCCATCCGCAAAAAAGACAAAGACAAACCAAAACGCAACAATGCATTATGGAGCGCCGAACAACTCGGCATTAAATTACACATCATCGATATCATCGAAGAATATAAAGATGTGTTGATCAACCCCAAACACGGGTATGGCGCCAACATGAATCCCTGTCTGGATTGTAAGATTTTCATGGTCAGCAAAGCCAAACAATGGATGGAAGAAAACGATTTTGATTTCATCATCACTGGCGAAGTAATGGGACAACGCCCGATGTCTCAACGCAAAGATCTACTGCCTGTTGTCGTACGCGAATCGGGGGCAAACGATTTATTACTGCGCCCACTTTGCGCAAAAAATCTAGCAGCAACCCTGCCCGAACGCGAAGGCTGGGTAAATCGTGAGGAGCTCAAAGACTTCAGTGGTCGCAACCGTAAACCACAGATGGCACTGGCTGCTGAATTTGGTTTTGTTGACTATGCCACTCCCGCCGGTGGTTGCTGTTTTCTCACCGATAAAAATTACTCTGACAAACTGGTTGATCTCTGGCAGGCAAGAAATAAAAAAGACTACGAACTGGATGATATTATGCTGTTAAAGGTTGGCAGGCATCTGCGCCCACAACCACATTACAAGATGATTGTCAGTCGAGAAGATGGCGAAAATAAATTTCTTCAAGGTTATAAAAAACAATTTTCAACGATCGAAATTAAAAGCCACAATGGCCCTCTTACATTAGTTGACGGTGAACTGAGCGATGCAGATTTTCAATACGCCTCACGTATCGCTGCACGCTTTAGCCAGGGAAGAGACGCCAAAAGTGTCACCGTAAAAATTACTCGAAAAGATGGTGATGAGAAAGTAATCGAAATACCACCCATGCCTGTTTCTGAGATCAAACAGGAATGGTATATATAAGATGCACCTTAACGCTATAATTTAATACTATGAGCCACCATACATTAGATGCCCGCAACAGCTTATGCCCAATGCCGGTAATAAAAACGCAAAATAAAATAATTGAGCTTACAGATGGTGATACTTTAGAAGTTGTTTGCACTGATCCCGGTGCGCTGAACGATATCCCCGCATGGTGTCGCATCAATGGTCATACCATAAAAGAATCGTACGAGAAAGGTGATGAAGTTTTTATCTTTATCCAGGTCAACTCTTAACAATAAATTAGTTCGGACTAATCCATACCGCAGGCACAATGACTGCGTAGTGGAGCGTCGTGCATTAACTGATACCTGTTATACTAAAAATTACCTGCTAGAAACAGCCCATCAGAAATATTTTCAGGTGAGGATACAAGCTCTTGTTGTTAATCGCAGTGATAACGTTTTGTAAGTCACATTACTGCTTAGTGAACGCTATACACCGGCTCTAAATATTTATTCGAAATAAAATATTCGCCACCGGTACGAAACGAAACGACAGAGATGCCATGTTCGCTCACTCGCTTTAATTCAACTATCTGCCCCGTATGTTTTATCCTTGCTTTTCCACCTTCTATCAAAGCGGCAAGTTTTTTCTGAAACGCTAATTGCTCGATAACTTTCATCACTACAGTCCTTTTCCTTATTTTTCAATTTGTTATTAAACCGATTTAATAAATTAGGTACAGTTCAATAATCTATTATGCCATATTTCGCTTAAAACTACGCGAAACGGGCTACATTTTAGCCATTGTTTACTTCCTACTTGGCAATAAACGTTTGTATTGTCTCAATATCTTTCACCTGTGGCCGCTGCATATCAATGTAGGTTGGCATTGATTTTATTGCTAACAGGGCTTTACCCTGTGTTGCATAACTGCCTGACAGCAATACATATTTAATTATACCGTCTTTTTCCACTTCAAAATACGACAGTGAATCTTTAAGATAGAAATTGTAACGTTGTGCTATTTCATACATTGTCGCTTTATCATTGGTATACGCTAACTGAACCACGAAATTTTCTTTTGGTAACGCAGCTATCCATTGCGAACTATGAAGAACATTATCATCACCGATACCACTAAATGGCGACGACTGGCTCAGCCGCCCTTCGACGCTCTGAACCTGGTCGTTTATACTTTGTATTTTATAATCGACCTGTGCAATTTCTTCTTGCATCGCTGCATTCAAGAATTCGATCTTCTCTTCTAAAGCAGTCAGACTATTATTAGTCACTTCAGTTGAAACAACTTGCTCATGCTGCAGGCTAACAAATTTATGGTCAACGATTTCACTGCGCTCTGTAATGGTTGCATCGTTAGTTTCGAACTGGCTCTGTTGCGCAAAATAGAGAACGGCTGTAACCACAAGTAAAAACAGAAAACCGGCACTCACAATATTAAATCGTTTATTTTCACGATTAGCCAACGCAACAATTTTCTCCGATAATTCAGCGCCTGCTTTCTGCAAACCTCCGATTAATAGTCCATGATTACTGGTTAATTTTTCTAACTCAGAGGTACGTTCTTTTAACGAATCAATACCGCGTGTTAACACATTTGAACTTAGCGCTAATTGATCAACTGATGAATCCAGTCGTTGACTGGCGACATTAAGCTCTGCTGATGTTATTTCCAGTGTAGTCGCACGTCTGATTATTGCTTCATCAACCGATTGCAGTTTTAGTATTTTTGCTTTGTTACTATCTACACTTGACGCGATTGACTTTGTTTTTTCGTCGGTGATGCTTGATAGGCTTTCGATTTCTGAAACGATTCGTTTTTCGATATGTAGAATACTTTTTGTCGTAGTATGAATTTTTTGTTCGAGCAAATCATTGGTTAACTTTGATGTTTCGACCAACTGACTCACTCTAGATGCAACCAACTGGTTCTTTTGCGTAAATTCATGTGATTGAGCAATGGTTGATTGTTCGAGATTTTTAATACCAGACGCTGATTGCTCAGCAACGCTACTCACGTCACCATTTAACTTTCTAATATCACGATCGATACGTGATGAAATTTCTAATAATGATTTGTATGCATTATCAATTTCACCTAAACGCTTATAAGTTTCAGCAACTTTTGCTGTCAAATCGGTATCGGTATCACCTAATCGATCCAGACCTTCTTCGACGCTGTTATTTATTGTGCCTAGTTCATTTCGCAGGTGTGCGAGATCGGTATCTAAAGATGTAATTTTTGCATTGATGTCGTTACCGGATGGAATCAAGTTATTTTCATCGAACTTGAGTAACTTCGAATCATTGTATTTAGATATGGCTTCGTTAACTTTTTCTGACGATTCCAGTTGTTTGTTTTTTGAACTCATTATTATCTCCAAATCTTTAATAATACGAGCAAAAACAGATGACACAACTCGCTAATAAAACGCGAGCTTATCATATTAGCGTTATCTTATATAGAAAAATATCAAAACTACCCAAAAATTTCTCTCAATATTGAAATTTCAGGCAGACAGTCTATAGATCAAGTAATAGCTTTAGCGGCACTCTCATGCCAGCAATTTTACAGGCCTGTTGCCCATAACCGTATGGGAACATGCCATAAACATAACGCCGCGTCGCTTTCTCTTTACCGTGCTTTTTTCGTAATGCCTGCAAAAGTCTACGGTGTTCAGGAATGCATTGATTGGTTTCAAAATGATCTCGAACAAACATAATCACTTCCCAAACATCATCTGTCATCTCGATACCTTCTTTTTTTGCGATGGCATGTGCCACGTCTTCAGTCCAGTCAGACGGCTCTAACAAATAACCTTCATGATCAATTTGAATACTGTTTTCATTAACTTTAAGCACACCGTTTAACATTGTTCTCTCCAAACTGGTCAAGCCAGCGATTAATAAACCCCGCCACTTCTTCAGGCGCATTTATATTCAACAGGGGTAATTTTCCGGTATTAAATTTTTCGTCAGAGGCAACAGCGATCACAGACTCATCATGCGGAAAGATCTGATCTTTACCTATCGATGGCCGATGTAACTCGATTTTTTCAAAAGCTTCGTGCTTGAAACCTTCTACCATCACTAAATCAATATTATCCAGATCCAGTTCACTGATTAACTGAGCTAAACTTCGATTAGCCTCTTCTGCATATTCAGTAATCAATGCACTGCGTTTACCCGATGCCAGCAATACTTGATCGGCACCGGCTTTTCTTAATTCGAAGCTATCCTTACCGGGCTTATCTATTTCAAAGTCATGGTGCGTCTGCTTAATCAGTGCAACACGCAATCCCTGCAATTTCATTAAGGGCAAAAGTTTTACCAATAGTGTCGTTTTACCCGAACCCGAATAAGCGGCAAAGCCTAATACCGGTTTAGTAAATACCAGGTTTAATTTTTCTTTATTATATTTTTCCATAAAACACCATTCTTCCTATATAGCCAGTTCGAATTAAATACCCTTGAATCTGATTTTCATAATCTTCTTTAATTCCGCGATTTAATATTTTCCACGAAACCAGCATTGCTGGTAGCAATAACAATAACACTAACCATACCGATCCAGCAGGAATCGAATAGGCAGCCAAAGCCAGTAGATACAAAGGCCAACTAAAAATTAAACCGCGTAGGCAATGTTTAATTACCAATATTAGTATCGCAACACTTCGGTGATATTTTTGTTTTGGTGAGTTGTAGACCACAGTGAAGACACCACGTTCAAAATCGTTCTTAATATTCGTTAATCGTTTGTTATTATAAGTTTCCATCGTTAATAAAAATTAATGCATTTCAGGTAATACACCTACCTGAGGCATATCTGCCAACCCGGTTTCACGCGCATGTTCCTGAAACTTTTTATTTCGCCAGAAAAAAGCACCGGGCATCGTTGTTGGCATTACCAATGCGTAGAATAGTGCTCGCCCCGTAATTGCTGCAAGCACAATAATTATTGCTGCACTAACCCAAACGATAAGTGCTGAAATTTCATTAAAATCCACTGTCATCATAATTACGGTTAAAACTAATGCAGATATTAAACCGATATTTCTCGCAAAATAAGTACGACCAAACTTAGTCGTTTGCTCGAAATGTGCCGCAGCACCCTCGCCACCTAACTGTTTTAAATCGCGTTGATGCATATGTAAACCGATAACTTCCAGCAGTAAACCGCTAAAAATTAAAAAGGCTGCAGCCGGCGCAACTTGCAACCATGTTTCACCAGCAACCATTTGAATAATAGCAAACACCAATATAAGTAATATCGGGCCCAATGTTAGAACGTTGCCATAGAAACTGGTAAACACTTGCCAATGATCCCAAAAAGGTCGTGCTGGAATACGATATATTTTATGCATAAAATATATCGCAGCAAGACCCGATACCACAGCACCCCAACCTGTAATTGAAACAAACAATTGCGACAACGATTCAGGAATCCAGAAAAATAATTGGGGCAAACCTGTTAATAATGTAAATGCACCAATAAAATTATAAAACAATGCAATACCGGCAACTTCACGACTCACCGGTGAATATTTTAAATTATTAAAGGCTCGGTAGAATCGATGTGGTTTACCCAAGTGCATGGTAGAAAGAACCAGCGCTATCGTTTGAATGCCGATAAGACCAAATAAGAACATGGGCCAGGCGACGGTATTTTTTTCTGGCGTTAATGTTTCAAATCCAAACAGCGGCCCGAGGAATAAAAATAAAAAGGCACCAACAACGGCCTGTGATATTAATGTAAATATCACCAACGGATTTTCTCGAGTACTTAGTTTTTTAATATTCCATTCAACCTTTGCTTTTTGCCCACTAACACTTGTCTCCGTAACTTGTGGTTCGAATTTACCGTTTTTGTTTCGCTTGTAAGTTACCGGCATACTGTCAGTACGCCTCATTTCATCCGGTAAACTATTTTTCTGTTGGAAACGAATATTAGGGTGCGTGATATCCGTGCTGGGAAATCCGGGGATACTGGTTTCTAAACCGTCACGATTTTCTGGTGTGGTTTCCATAATACCGAAATCAAGCGCACCGGCAAGACAGGCAGAAACACAGGCCGGCTTTAAGCCCACTTCAAGACGATCGACGCACATATTGCATTTTGAAACATGCCCCTTACTGTGATCGAGCTGTGGCGCGTTATAAGGGCAAACCCAGGTGCAATAGCCACAGCCAAAACATATTTCGGAATCCTGTAATACCGCACCGTATTCAGCAAATTTGGTATAGGCACGCGTTGGACAACCTTTTAAACAAACCGGATCGTCACAATGATTACACGCCATCGAAATATTCAAACGTGTATATGCCGGATAAGTTCCACCTTCTACATAACCTACCGAACGAAACGCCTGATGCGGCTCAAGGTCATTTTTTTCTGAACAGGCTGATTCACAGGCGTGACATGAAATACAGTTATCAGCAGTAAAGTAAAAACCGTGTTGTTTATAACGATTAGGGTTGTCGCCTATCCGATTGTCACCATTAATATTTAAACTTTGGCCACGGAGTTCAGAGCCTTCAGGAACTGTTTCGATTGATTTTCCATACCGATTTTTTTCGGGATGAGCATCATCTCTTAATAAAGCATATGTCTGTTCTTTTGGGCGTGAATACTTAAACATTTTTTAATACGCCCGTGCTTCAACATTTTCTTTAGCAGCTGCAATCTGATCCGCAATGGCTTCAACCTTAACAGCACATTGTTTATATGCAGGCTGCCTTGAATGCGGATCGAGTAGACCTAACGCAATACGATTAACACATTCATGAAAGTGGAACGGAATAAAAACCGCGTCCGGTGCAATTCGTTCTGTGCATTGCACCATAACTGTAGTATCGCCCCGTATGGATAATACTTTTACATAAGACCCATGTTCGATACCTAGTTTTTCTGCTGCCTGCGGATTCATTTCCATATACGGTGTCGGTGAGAATTTATTAGCGTTACCCACTTTGCCTGTGCGAGTACGAGTATGAAAATGTTCGACCACACGCCCCGAGTTTAACCAGAACGGATAGTTTTCATTGGGTCGTTCGTTATCATCAATAAATGGCAGCGCTAGTAACTTTGCTTTGCCATCAGGAAACTGAAACACGCCATCGGTATATAAACGTTGCGAGCCCTCTGGCGCAGTATCTTCATTACATGGCCACTGCAATCCACGGTTGGCTTCAATTTTGTCATAAGTCATACCAGAATAATCCAACATACGTCCCTTTGACAATTGTTTCAGTTCATCAAATACGCCTTCTGCTGTTTCCGGGAAAACTATTTTTCTGCCTTCTTCAAAACGTGTTGCCATCTGGTTAAAAATTTCCAGATCGGTTTTTGAACCACCATGCGGCTTAACGACATTACGAATTAAATTAACGCGGCGTTCGGTGTTAGTAAAACAGCCTTCTTTTTCTGCCCATACTGCAGACGGTAAAAACACATGCGAGTATTGATTCGTTTCCACGTCTGCGTAGGCATCTTGCACGACTAAAAAATCCAACTTCGCCAGCAGTTTTCTCATCAATGCCGTGTTCGCCATTGAGGTCATTGGATTGGTTGCGATTAACCATAAACCTCTAATCTCACCCGTTTCAATTGCGGGTAATATATCGGTCATAAACATGCCGCGCTTTTTCGGAAATTTTTCTACATCAATGCCCCAGAATTCTGCGATTTCACTGCGGTCTTTTTCATTTTCTAACGCGCGGTAACCCGGCAAACCCGAACATGACGACCACTCGCGTGTGCCCATCGCATTACACTGACCGGTAATCGATAAAGACGAACCACCTGGTTTACCGATGTTGCCAGTAATCAGGTTTAGATTATTAATCGCGCATACGCCGTCAGAACCATGTGTGCTCTGATTGATACCCATGGTCCAAATCGTCATCGCCGACCCAGCTTTTGCATACATCCGCGCCACCTTACGAATCATATCTGCGTCGATGCCACAGATTTTTGATGCACTTTCAGGGTCATACTCTTTAACTAAAGTACTGAACTCGTCATAACCTGCGGTGCTAGTGTGGATGTAGTCATCATCTGCCAAGCCTTCATCTAAAATAACATGCGCCAGGGCATTTAATAAAACCAAATCAGTGCCTGGTGCAACGGGTAGGTGTATGTCGGCTTTCTGTGCAAACATGGTGACACGCGGGTCAACCACGATTACTGGGAATTTTCTTTTTTCTAGCGCTTCAGTTAAACGCCAGTAGATAATCGGATGCTGCTCAGGCAAGTTTGAGCCAAAAGCAAGAAAACATTCTGTGTGGTCAAAATCGTCGTAACATCCGGGTGGGCCATCTGAACCAAATGAACGCTTATAGCCCGAGACGGATGAAGACATGCACAGCGTTGTATTACCATCGTAATTATTGGTACCGATAACACCACGAGCAAGTTTACCCAGTGTATAAAATTCTTCCGTCATTATTTGACCGGTTGAGATAATGGCAAATGAATCACGGCCGTGTTCTGTTTGAATACTTTTTATTTTCTTGGCAGTATGATCAAGCGCTTGTTTCCAGGTAACCTCTTTAAAGTCATCTTTAAAACTTTCACGCAGCTGTGGTTTATTGCCACGACCTGCCGTCTTGCGAAATAGTTCGTGCTCAAAGATTCCTTTCACGCACAATTTACCCCGATTGACATCGGCGTCGGCCAAACCACGAGAAGCAACAGCTTCACCGTCTTCATCTAATCCAACTTCGATTGAACAACCTGTCGAGCAATACCCACAAGTGGCATATTTCCATTCGACCACGCCCTTATCGGCTATGGTTATCGAATTTTTTTGTTTACGGCCAAATAACATGTCTTAAGTTTTTCCAACAATCGTATTTATTAAAATTTCGTCGTTAAGCTTTATTGCGATGCAGCCTTAAGCTGCGACAGCCATATTAAAATCAATTAAAACCATGCCGTTTTCAATTTTCACAGGAAACACGTTGGTACAGCCTTCATCCGGCCCCAGGGCTTCACCGCTAGCAAGATCAATTTTCCAGTTATGCAGCGGGCAGGTTACAGACGTACCATGCACGATACCCTGCGATAGTGGCCCCTGTTTATGTGGGCATTCATCTTTCATGGCAAACACTTCATCGCTTGAGGTGCGAAATACTGCAATGTTCATGCTATCGGTTTTAATGACACGCGAACCCAGCTGCGGGATGTCTTCAAGTGCAACGACTTCTGTCCAGTTACTCATATATATGTACTCCAATTTTGTTCTTTAGTCCCTTCTCCTTTTGAGAAAAGGTTAGGATGAGGGTAGTATTAATTAACCTGCGATTTTTAATTCAGTAAATTCGTGTGAATCTTTACCTTCGGCGCGTTCTTTCCATGGATCGACTTGTGCAATTTTTTGGCTAACAGCAAAACGGGCTGCCAGTGCTTTACGCTCTGTTTCATTATCAAGAATACACTCTTTGATGTAAGTTAAACCCACGCGCTCAACCCAGGGAGCGGTACGTTCCAGATAGTGTGCTTCTTCTCGATATTTTTGAGTGAACGCAGCACAGTACTCCAGCACTTCCTCTTCGGTTCCAACCTTGCATAACAAATCAGTAACACGTACCTTAATACCGCCGTTACCACCAATATGTAATTCATAACCTGAATCCACACACACCACACCAAAATCTTTAATGGTCGCTTCTGCACAGTTACGCGGACAACCGGAAACAGCGAGTTTGTATTTATGCTGCATGTACGAACCCCAGGTTAATTCTTCGAGTTTTACACCCAGACCAGTGGAGTTCTGCGTACCAAAACGACACCATGTTTTACCGGCACAAGTTTTAACGGTACGCATTGCTTTACCGTATGCATGACCAGAAACAAATCCCGCATCAGATAAATCTTTCCACATTGCAGGCAGATCTTCTTTTTTAATACCGAACATATCGATACGCTGACCACCAGTAACTTTCATCTCCGGCACGTCAAACTTGTCGCAAACATCTGCGATTGCACGTAACTCATTAGGCTTAACTAAACCACCGAACATACGCGGCACCACAGAATAGGTGCCATCTTTTTGAATATTGCCGTGTGCACGTTCGTTGATGAAGCGTGACTGTAGATCGTCCTTATATTCTTCAGGCCAACGCGCTAATAAATAATAATTCAATGCCGGGCGACATGCCGCGCAACCATCAGGTGTTTTCCATTCAAGAAAATTACGAACCGCCTGCATGGTTTTTAATTCGTTATTTTTAATAGCATTAATAACATCATCGTGACCATGATCGGTACAACCACATACTGCTTTTTTACTTGGTGTGGCATCGTAACCTTCACCAACCGTCGACGCTAATAGTGATTCAACGAGCCCGGTACAGGATCCACATGAAGAAGAGGCTTTGGTATGAGCACGCACTTCGTCTAATGTGAAAAGACCGTTTTTACTAATTGCCTGAACAATGTCACCTTTAGAAACACCATTACAACCACAAATTTCCGCATTATCGGGTAACGCCATCACCATTGATGCTTCACCATGACCCGCATCACCTAAATCATGCTGACCGAATAATATTGTTTTACGAAAATCAGCAATGTTAGTGCCATCACGCATCAGACTAAAGTACCAGGTGCCATCCATGGTGTCACCGAACATGACCGCACCTTTAATAATGTTGTCTTTGATTACCAGCTTTTTGTAAACACCACTGCCGACGTCTTGCATCTGCAATACTTCATCGCCTTCTTGTTCATTAAATTCACCCGCAGAAAATAAATCGATGCCGGTTACTTTTAATTTAGTCGATGTCATCGACCCGATGTAGCGTGTACTACCGACATGCGCTAGATGATTCGCCGCCACTTTTGCCTGTTCGAATAATGGTGCAACCAATCCGTAACATTCATTACGGTGCTGCACACATTCACCTACCGCATAAATTAACGGGTCAAAAGTTTGCATTGTGTCATTAACTACAATGCCACGCTCACAATGGATACCGGCTTTTTGTGCCAGTTCGAAATTAGGGCGGATACCCACTGCCATGACGACAAGATCAGCGTCGATCTTTGAGCCATCAGTAAACTTCACTGCACTAACACGTCCATTATTATCTGAATTGCCAACAATCTCAGCAGTCGATGCTTCCATCAGGAAGGTCATACCACGCTCTTCTAATGACACTTTTAATAATGCCGATGCCGGTTTATCTAACTGACGCTCCATCAACGCATCAAGCAAATGCACGACGGTGACATCCATACCTTGCTTCATCAGACCGTTAGCCGCTTCCAGACCTAATAGACCACCACCGATAACCACGGCTTTTTTATAATCTTTAGCGGCTTGTACCATGACATTAACATCGTAGATATCGCGAAAACCGAGCACACCTTCTTTATCCGCACCTGGAATTGGAATAATAAACGGATTTGATCCAGTTGCAATTAGCAGGCGATCATAAGGAAACTTTTTGCCACTCTCGGTGATAACCGCTTTTTTAACACGCGAGATTTCTGATACGGCATCACCGGTTATTAGTGATACATTATTTTCTTCGTACCATTCAACACTGTTTAGAATAATGTCATCGATAGTCTGCTCACCGGCAAGCACGGGCGACAACATAATACGATTGTAGTTAGGATGAGGTTCGGCACCGATAACAGTAATATCATAACGATCACACCCTTTGTCATCTGTTGTATTGTGTTTGAACAGCTCTTCGAGCGCGCGCACGCCTGCCATACCATTGCCGACTAAAACCAGTTTTTCTTTCATCTGTGACTCCGATTAATAAAGCTATAAAGTCTTAAGAGCAAGATGCGTGCCACTATTTAAAAGCAGCGTAAACGCGATGAGGCAGGCTTTGTCTCTACCTTAATCACTGCATCTGAATGCCAACGCACTATTTCTGTGCGAAAGCACAAGATGATGCACCATAACGCTTCTCTAATATTCTAACGTTCTTGAAAATACCGCATCACGGTTTACCTAAACGCGTTTCAGAACTTGGCACGAATGCTGCTTTATGAAAAACATTACAAAAATTACTTTGGATCATTGATGTCTAACAGCAATTCGTTACAACTATTTTCATTCACCGGAAAAGCACGCATCCTGCATTTTTCCTGGTTTGCTTTTTTTCTTACCTTTCTGGTCTGGTTCAATCATGCGCCTTTGTTGATCGCCATTAAGGAAAGCATGGGCTTATCAGATCAACAGATAAAAATGTTGTTGATTCTTAACGTCGCCCTTACCATTCCCGCGCGCATTGTTGTCGGTATGCTGGTTGATGCTTATGGCCCCAGAAAGATTTATTCTTTTCTATTACTCGTTTCCAGCTTTCTGTGTTTCTTTTTTGCTGTTGCCACCACATTTGAAATGTTGGCATTGGCGCGCTTCTTGATGGGGTTTGTTGGTGCCGGTTTTGTTATCGGTATCCGAATCGTCAGCGAATGGTATCCCGCCAAACAAGTGGGACTGGCGGAAGGAATCTACAAAGGTCTCGGCAATGTTGGCTCTGCTGCAGCGGCTGTCAGTTTGCCCGCCATTGCTCTGGCATTCGGCGGTGATGACGGCTGGCGTTATGCCACCGCCCTTACCGGCATTCTTACTTTTGTTTATGCCTTTGTTTATTATTTTTCTGTTACAGACACACCCGAAGGTTCAACCTACTTCAAACCCAATAAAACGGGCGGACTGGAAGTGACCAGCAAAAAAGATTTTATTTTTTATCTGCTACTCAATATTCCAATGTATGCCGCACTGGCGCTACTCACCTGGAAGGTATCTGGGCTGGGCTTATTAACGGGTAATGCGGTATACACAATATATGCTGCTCTGTTTTTTATCTATCTTGTACAATGCCGTCAAATATATAAAGTGAATGCCGATATTTTCAAACAGGAAGTACCTGAGATTCACCAATACAAATTTAAACAGGTCAGTATCCTGAGTCTCGGCTACGCGGTGACCTTTGGTACGGAGCTTGCTGTTGTTTCTATGTTACCGCTGTTTTTTCTTGACACCTTTAACACCTCTGCGGTCGCAGCCGGATTGCTAGCATCATGCTTCGCCGCTATGGACATTATCTCCTGCCCTGCCGGTGGTTGGCTCAGCGACCGATTCGGCCGCAAGAAAACATTAGTCGTTCTACTATCAGTATTATCCGGAGGCTTTATATTGATGAGCCAAATCAACGCAGAATGGCCTATCTTTTTAGCCGTTATCGTAATGATGTCATGCTCATTCTTTGTCGGCTCAGGGGCCGGTAGCGTGTTTGCTGTTGTACCATTAATTCGCCGCCGCCTTACCGGACAGATTGCTGGCGTCGTCGGCGCGTATGGCAATATCGGTGCCGTACTATTTTTAACGGTATTGTCATTTGTCTCTGTACAGGAATTCTTCATGGTCATTGCTGGCTCTGTCGCTGTTACTGTTTTCGCCGCAATGTTTTTGGAAGAGCCCGAAGGCCATATGTCAGAAATTTTACCTGACGGCACGGTGCAGATGATTGATGTAAGCTAAGACTCAATAATATTCAGCAACATAATAAATATTCAACTTCATAATACACAGCCCCATACTAAATCACTGCATGCGTACAACATTATCAATCAGTCTTGCACAAAGCTCAGACAAGGGCATTAAAGATCAGAATGAAGATTTTTATGGTGTTTACACACCTGAAGATTCAACATTAGAAAACAAAGGTATCGCTTGTGCCATTGCTGATGGGATGGGCAGTTGTGCAAATGCGAAAGAAGCTAGCGAACACTGTGTTAAGGGGTTTTTAAGTGATTATTTCAGCACACCTGAAACCTGGACCGTTAAAACGTCTGGTGCAAAAGTACTTACTGCAATCAATAACTGGTTACTCAGCAAAGGCGACAAAGAACATGTCCATGGCATGGTCACCACCTTTAGTGCGCTTATTCTCAAATCGACAACCGCACATATATTTCATATCGGTGACTCCCGTATTTATCGTTTTCGCCAAAATGATAACGGCACCGGTGATTTAGAATTGCTGACCGCTGATCATCGTGTCTGGATTTCTGAGGAAAAAAATTATCTAAGCCGCGCGATGGGTATCGATAATCATCTTGATATTGATTACAAGGCGCTAGCCATTGAAGAAAATGATGTTTATTTGATGACCACAGATGGCATACATGATTACCTTAACGATCAACAGTTAAAAGAGCACCTAAATTCTAACAGCGCCATAGAAGTCAAAGCTGACAGAATTGTTGCGCACGCACTTGATGAAAAAAGCCATGATAATGTCACCTGTCAAATTATTAAAGTTGACAGTTTACCGACACAAGATGCCAATGAAATTTACAATGAGTTAACACGCCTTCCCTTCCCACCCCATCTCGGCCCGGGCATGACGATGGATGGTTATGAAATTCTTGAGGAGGTTCATGCTAGTACAACCTCGCAGCTATACAAAATTCGCGACAAAGAAAGCGGCGAACTATTCATGATGAAAACGCCCTCCGTCAATTATTCCGATGACCCCGCTTATATCGAACGTTTTTATATGGAAGAGTGGGCAGGAAAACGAATACAAAGTGATGCGGTATTAAAAATTATTGAACAAACACGGCAACGTAATTTTCTATATTTTGTTATGGAATACATCGACGGTATAACATTAAAGCAATGGTCAGAAGAAAACCCCTCGCCGAATTTTGAACACGTCATCGATATCACCAACAAAATTATCAAAGGCCTGCGCGTATTTCACCGCCTGGAAATGTTACACCGTGATTTGAAACCTGAAAATATAATGATTACCACTCATGGTGTGGTGAAAATTATTGATTTTGGATCAGTCAAAATCGCAGGCATTCAGGAAATAAGCACACCGGTAGAACGTATAGAATTATTGGGCACAAAAAATTACACCGCACCGGAATATTTATTAGGCATGGAAGGCAACAATCGCTCTGACATTTATTCACTGGGCGTACTGGTTTATAACTTACTTACCGGGCAACTACCTTACGGCGATAAGATGTCTCGCGACTTAAACTGGCGGACACTAAATAAAATTAAATACGAATCATCAATCAAACATAATCCGATGATACCACTGTGGATGGATGGCGCGATTCACAAAGCCGTAAAAAAAGATCAGCGTTCACGTTACGATACTTTTTCTGAATTTTTGTTTGACCTTACCCACCCGAAAGAAGCGTTTATGGGGCATGCAGCACCATTATTAGAGCGCAACCCAACTGCTTTTTGGAAAATTATATCTGGTGCCTTATTGGCATGTAACCTTGCCTGGCTTTATTTGTTTTTAGCATAGCCATATGCAACCAGTAAATACACAATTTAGCTGTATTATTTTAGCCGGTGGTGAAGGAAAACGTGTTGGAGGTAAAGACAAAGGCTTGATTCCCTACAAAGGCAAACCGATGATTGAGCATGTAATCGAAATAGCCAATACACAAACAGATGAAATCGTTATTAGTGCTAACCGTAATATTGATATTTATAAAAATTACAGCCGCCAAGTAATACCAGATCAAGAAAGTATTTGTCGTGGACCATTAGCCGGGATAGCGGCATCACTTCCATACTGCTCTAACGATTGGGTACTTGTACTACCCTGTGACATGCTCAATATTCCGAAGAATATCGCGCAACAATTATTCTCAAAAATACGAAATGATAATTTAAGTATTGTAAAAAACTTTGAAAGGTTTCAATTAGTTTTTTTGCTCAATAAAACACAACTACCTTCCATAGAACACGCGCTTAATATTAATGATTTAAGGTTGATGCACTGGATAAAATCTCAAAATCCCTCGATACTTAACTTTAGTTCAAATTTATATTTTCAAAACTTTAACGACACATCAGCCTTCGAATAATATATCCTTGGTATTGCAAGCTATTTAGCCAAATAACTACCTGATACCGCATTTTCAAGGTTTGTTAAATTATAAACACCATAGATGCCTTCAGCATTAGGGCCAACAAGGTTAATAGATGCCTGGCCGTTGACAGAGCCTCCATTAAGCCCGCAGCCAGATCCGGTGCAACTTCCACCCAACGAAACGGTATTACCGCTCGTACCGGTAAGAAACTCTGTAGTCTGCATATTCACCCTCATTATCGTAGCCGCCGCGGCAGCGCCAAAAGTTGTCTCTAATTGAAAAATTGTAATTTCAGCTGTCGCATAATCTATTGATACATTAAGTGTGTGTGTACCAACCTGGTTTCCGGCTGCTCCTGAAATCGTCGGGTTAGTACCGCCTACGTTCACATAATTAACCGTTCCCCTCCCCGTCAAACCAGCAAGATTGGGTGTTATATTATCCGAACCAATTAAATGAATATCGTTACCCGCTTGAGGCCCTTGTGGTACATTAAAGCCGTCTTCAGTAAACGTGTAACCACCTGACCACCTATTCCATAACACACCCAATGTCGTATCCGAGCCACTCTCCACCAACGTTGCTGAATTTTGGTCAAAAACCAGAACGCCTGAATTAACATAAACCCCTATACCTTGAAAGTTACTAATTTCATCGCCATTTTGCAGGATGCTATCCGTTGCATTCGCTGTATCTAGTCCACCAAATGATGCAGGGAAAGTAATGGTATCACTGGTGACATACTCCATCTTTGTAAGAACCACTGACGGTGTAGTGACGGGAGGGGTTACGGATGGGTCTATCGCTGGCCCTTCGCTACCAACCTCTACATCTAAATTAACAGCCAATATCTTGTCATCAAAATCAAATAGTTCGATATCAGGAACGACCTGATTATGGGTAATGGGTGGCTGAATCGTCTGCTGCGGATGATCTTCACTGCTTGCAGCAAATGCTGATTGCCCTTGTGCCAGAGACACTTCCCCTGCATTTGTTTTCACAGTGATAATGCCAGTATTGTTTTTTACGTGTAGGCCGTCCTGGAGCGGATTACCATCGGCATCAAAACAATCTGACTGACATAAACGTGCAAAAAAACCCGTGCCCCTTATACCGATGGTGGCAACTGTTGTTTTGAATTTAAAATTATCATTATAGGTCTTACCCAGTATTCCCGTAACCTGTCGAGCTGCACCTTTTAGTAGACTGAAAAAACCTCTGTCTTCTTTACTTTCTATCGCTTGTTTATTTTTTTTATTATTTCTCGCAGTAACGTTTTTGTTGTTTTCCCCACCTGAAAATTTAAACTTATCAATTCGATACTCTGAGTTTGGGTAAACCGATACAAAACCACCATCGATTAACCTCACATGCATTCGCCCTCTACCCGTCACCAAAGTATCGCCTTCTTGTATAACATCGCCTTTTATGAGGTCTCTGCGGTTACCATCACCATCTAGTGCATAGTTATTTCCATAACCATAGACAATTTTGCCGACATTGGCATAAACAGTGTTTGCAGACAGAAGCAATACCAATCCAACTAATAACAGCTTCACTGTATTTATTTTTTTTAGTCTTATGTTTGTCATAATTATTTCCTCTAGAATTCTTTCCTTGCCATTACTAACGCCCTTAGACGATCGTAACTGTTTATTTCCAAGCTTGAATCATTATCGCTGTATGAAATTTCTGGACGAAGCGTCCAGCCGCCATTGAATAAATAATCAGCACCAACGGTTACATTGATAAAATCGTCTTCACGGATTTCACCAAACAATGGGCTATCGCCACCGTATTCACTTTGTTGGTAAGTAAGCACGCCTGACCACACCAGCCGAGCCGAAGTCTTCAACTGCAAACCAACACGTAACCCAAAATATTCACGACCGACAAATTCTGAATTGGGAACACCTGTCTGTTCTTTTTCATCACCATAATAGCCAGTAAAATAAGCAATGGGTTGATTCGAACTAGCAAAAACATGCAACCAGGTTCCGCCGATTGATAACTGATTAACATCCAGACGACTAGCGTCAGGAAAACGAAGGCTGGCATATTGTCCAAACAGTGTAAATTGATTGGCAGCATCAATGCTGCGTTGCCATTGACTGTTTATACCTATCAATTTTCTGTTCGCGCTGCCATCTAAGGCAAATATTTGTGTTGCCAAGGAAACTCGATATTGGTTTACACCCTGAAGAAAATGTAAGCCAATTACACCATCAACAATCTGCGTGGAAAAATCACTCTCATCAAAGGCTTCATACAGCCTCAAATCGGCACTACCATATACATTAATGTGTTGTTTAATTGCATGACTAAATCGTCCACCACCCTGCAAAATCCCGACTGATGAATCCGCTTCTGGGTTTTGAAGCGTTAGTATTCCAGTTGGGATGGCAATTTGTGAAGTTGAAGTCGCACTATTCACATTACCGTCGTAACCCAGGCCTGTCGAAATATAAAATGAAGAATCTGAGGTGCCACCTAAAATTCGCTCATCAATGGTCGAAAGATAACTCGCAATCAATTTTTTAGAATCCGCCGGCATATCAGCTTTTTGTGCTTCTTTAAATTCAAATTTTGCCGCTTCGTTCTCTCCGATTAGAAAATAAGCTTTCGCTATCTCAGCTCTTGCAGGCGAAAAATTCGGACGTTGATCTAAAACTCGTTCCAATGCAAATATTGCCTCTAGCGGTTGGCCTGCATCGACAGCCGTTTGCCCTAGAAGATAGTCATATTCGAAAGCACCGGCATATTCATCCGCATTAGACTGCAGTAACTGATACGCCTGCTGCGCCTGACCTTTTTGATGTAATGCTTTCGCTTTGGTGAGCACATCATCATCTGCATGACTTACAACAGCAACCAGGCTGCACAGCAAAAAACCGCTGATTCGGCAAATGTGCCGAATGTTTTCATTGTTAATTATCATTTTATTCCTTTTGGTTTTTTAACCTAATATCATTAACACGGCAATTTAGAGGCGATGCTAATGAGTTAGAGTCCATAATACTCCCATTACTAATATAATTTCTAAGAAATACATCACATTTTTAGACATCTATAAATGACTTGCACCAACACGCCTATCAAATCAAACTACCCCTATGGAACATACGCTAGAACAACGCAAACGAGAAACCAATCGCATCACTTTATGGGGCGTGGCGGTCAATCTGGTTTTATCCGTTATCAAGATTGTAGGTGGAATTTATGGCCAGTCACAGGCATTGCTGGCTGATGGCATCCATTCGTTGTCCGACCTTGCCAGCGACGGCATGGTACTGATTGCTTCCAAACATGCGGGAGAAGACGCCGATGAAGATCACCCTTATGGTCACGCTCGCTATGAGACACTAGCAACGGTAGCACTGGGTTTTCTGTTGATCGGGGTTGCAGTGGGCATTGCTTACGACGCAATAATGCGCCTTGAAGTGCTTCGTCTTGAGGATGCGGAAACAATAGTGGGACCTGCACACTTCACTCTTATCATCGCTGCCATTTCCATTTTCAGCAAAGAGGCGCTTTATCATGCTACCCGTGCCGTCGCCGATAAAATTCGCTCGCCGCTACTCGAAGCCAATGCCTGGCACCATCGTAGCGATGCGATATCTTCTATTGTTGTATTCATTGGCATTGGTGCCACCTACTTTGGTTATCCATTACTGGACGCGGTTGCTGCTATATTAGTAGCGTTAATGGTTGCTAAAATTGGAATAGACTTAAGTCGACAAAGTGTACAAGAGCTCGTTGATACCGCGCTAGAACCTGAAATGGTTGAACAAATCAGACAAACGATTTTAAATATAGATGAAGTTCGCCAGCTGCATTTATTACGCAGTCGACGTATGGGGCACAATGCACTGGTTGATGTTCACATTCAGGTTTCACCCAAACTCAGCGTATCTGAAGGACACCATATTTCTGAAAGTGTCGAAAAAGCGGTGATAGAAAAATTTGATGAAATTAATGATGTCACTGTACACATTGATCCAGAAGACGATGAAGCTGCGGCAAGCTGCCGGGACTTACCCTTACGTGGCGAGCTGTTGCAAATTCTTAATCATGAATGGGCGAAACACGACATCCTAAAAAATATTGATGACGTGACACTTCATTACCTTGATGGATACATATCTGTGGAAGCATGCTTACCTATACGTTATATTCAGGATCTGAAAGACATCGACCATTTGCAACAGGATTTTCATGATGCCAATCAGCAAATCGCCTGCGTGGGTGAGGATCACCTGCACTTTAGCTAGCAGCGCACCATAAAGATGCAATCACCCTTGCTGCGCACCACAATAGTGCAAATTTACTTTATTTAGCCGCTAAAAACCCCATAATATCGGGTTTCCCTTATTGGCATGTTTCGTGCAAAATCTACTCCTGTAAAAAAGGATCTTTGATGAGTTTTGTTTGTTTCAACTATGGATAGATAACTCATCGTGCAAACTGAATTGATTAAAGGTTCTTTATCCAGCACTGCCGCCACACTGGCTCTTGGATAAAAACATAACTACAAACGCCGGACAAAATCGACACTGCATCTGCAAATTGATACGGGTCATTTTTGCACGGAACTATTTACTTATTACTATTTTAATTAGAGGCTCTACAAATGTCTGCAAGTGACGTTCTAAACATGATTAAGGAACAAGACGTAAAATTCGTCGATTTCCGTTTTACTGACACACAAGGTAAGGAGCAGCACGTATCTGTTCCTGCAAACACCGTTGACGAAGGCGAACTGGAAGACGGTAAAATGTTTGACGGTTCTTCTATCGCTGGCTGGAAAGGCATCAACGCATCAGATATGATTTTGATGCCTGATTGTGATTCACAGGTTATCGATCCATTCTGCGAAGAAGTTACGATGAATATCCGTTGCGATATCATCGAACCTTCTGACATGAAAGGTTACAACCGTGACCCACGTTCTATTGCCAAACGCGCTGAAGCTTACCTTAACTCAACCGGTATCGGTGACACGGCTTACTTCGGCCCTGAGAATGAATTCTTCGTATTCGATAGCGTGCAGTGGAATGACGAGATGGGCAATGTCTCATACAAGGTCGGTTCTGAAGAAGCAGCATGGTCTTCAGGCGAGTCTTTCGAAGGCGGCAACATGGGTCACCGTCCTGGCGTTAAAGGCGGTTACTTCCCAGTACCTCCAGTCGATTCACTGCAGGACTTGCGTTCATCAATGTGTTTAGTGATGGATGAAATGGGTGCAAAAACTGAAGTACATCACCACGAAGTAGGCACAGCAGGTCAGTGTGAGATTGGTGCTGTATTTAACACCATGGTTCGCAAAGCGGACGAAGTTCAAATTTTTAAATATGTTGTACATAACGTTGCACACGCTTACGGCAAAACAGCAACCTTTATGCCTAAACCACTAGTCGGTGATAACGGTAACGGCATGCACGTTCACCAGTCTATCTTTAAAGACGGCGAGAACATGTTTACTGGTGACCTTTACGGCGGCTTGTCTCAAACAGCACTGTACTACATCGGCGGTATCATCAAACATGCTAAAGCACTGAATGCTTTTGCTAACGCTTCAACAAACAGTTACAAGCGTTTAGTACCTGGTTTCGAAGCGCCTGTAATGTTAGCTTATTCTGCACGTAACCGTTCTGCAGCGATTCGTATTCCTTTCATTAATAATCCGAAAGGTCGTCGTATTGAAGTACGCTTTGGCGACAACACTGCCAATCCTTACTTATGCTTTGCATCTATGTTGATGGCTGGCCTTGACGGTATCAAGAATAAAATTGATCCAGGTGAAGCCGCATCTAAAGATCTTTATGACCTTCCTCCAGAAGAAGAAGCACTAATTCCACAAGTTGCAGTTTCTTTCGATGAAGCATTAGACGCTCTTAATGCAGACCGTGCTTTCTTAACAGAAGGCGGTGTGTTTGATGATGACATGATTGATGGTTTCATCGAACTGAAAAATGCTGAAGTTCAACGTTTACGTATGTCTACTCACCCATGTGAATTTGATATGTACTACAGCGTTTAATAAAAACCTATTTATTTAGTTTTTTTAAGAAGCCTCGCACATTTGTGCGGGGTTTTTTTATGTCACGCATAATAACAAACACTAAAAAACTTGAACCGCAGAGACGCGGAGAAAAAATTTACCTCGTTCCCACGCAGGAGCGTGGCAACGAGATATTTTTCTCTGTGCCTCCGCGTCTCTGCGGTTCAAGCTTTTAAAGCTTTTATTGAGCACCGCAGACGTTTGCTTATAACCATATCTCAAGCTATGCTTATAAACATGAAAAGTACAATTATAAATAGTGTTTTAACCGTGCTGCTGGTACTGGGTTTCTCTTCACATGCTGGACTATATAAAGGCCTCGACGCTAAAGGCAATGTCGTCTACTCAGACAAACCTTTTGATAACGCTGAGATAATGACGCCACCCCCTATCTCTGTCGTTGACGCACTCAAAATTAAACCGAAACCGGTTGCTGAAAAAGAAGATACTGAGGAAAAGGAAACCAAATACACACGTTTCAGCATTAGTTCACCCAAAAACGACCAAACTATATGGAATGAATCACAGCTGGTGGTAACAACAAAGCTGACCCCAGCGTTAAATACCACTCTGGGTCATACCACCTGGTTAATTATGGATGGCAAGGCCCTGATTAAAAAGAGTCAAAGCACATCACTATTAATCGGACGCGCCGATCGCGGCACACACACCATTCAGGTGCAAATTCGCGATAAAAAAGGCAAAATTCTCAAACGCACAAAATCGATTACGGTATACATAAAAAATACCGTCGTACCCAGACCGTCACCTCGCTAGACTCTTAGTCCATGTTCAATATTACTGGTCACGCACTATAATGGTGCGGTAGACTAAGGCCTGTCTCGCTTATCGGCTCTTAATCACTTACAGATTAAGCTAACTTTTTGAATGGTATAAGGTTAAATAATTATCGCATCAGATAAAAACTGGTTCGGTTATTGCATTAATGCTTTTGTATGGCTCTATTAGATAACAATTCGTCCCAGACTATCATCGACAACCTTCATTCGGCGGTTATCGTAATCGGTGAAGATTTGCAGATTGTATGTATGAATCCGGCAGCTGAAATGTTGTTTCATATTAGCAACGCCCGCGCCAACAACAAAAGTATTCGCGAGTTAATTATCAATGAACATGAATTTTTTGACCGGTTAGAACGCTCCATCGTATCATCACATCCTTATACCGTTTATGAAGACCAGTTATTGTTGCATCACCATCAAACCGTTGATGTTGATTATTCAGTATCGCCCATTCAGTATCACGAAAAAGGCGCCTTTTTATTACTGGAATTTATTCGTTTAAAAACACAGCATAAATTGTCACATGAAGACAGTATCCTCAGTCAACATGAAGCCAGTAAAAGCCTGTTACGCGGATTAGCACACGAAATTAAAAATCCACTTGGCGGCATTCGTGGCGCTGCACAATTACTAGAAAGAGAAATGAATAACACAACCGAAAATGATACTTCACAGCTGACTCAAATTATTATCAATGAAGCTGATCGCTTAAAAAATTTACTCGACCGAATGGTTGGGCCCAAAGACATCCCCACTAAAAGCAATGTCAACATACATAAAATTTTGGAACACGTACGCCAGTTGGTGTCAGCAGAAAACGATCAAGTCAATATAGCGGCAGACTATGACCCCAGCTTACCTGATCTGTATGCTGATGAATCGATGATGGTTCAAGTGATATTAAACATTACTCGCAACGCAGTGACAGCGTTAGATTTAAAAAATACTGAGGCTGTAGAAAATAAAAAAATTATTTTTAAAACACGGGCGCAACGAAATTGTAAAATTGGATCACACACCTATCCGTTGGTAGCAAAAATTGACATCAGCGATAACGGCAGCGGTGTGTCAAAAGCCATACAGGAAAAAATATTCATGCCAATGATTACCGGACATGCTGAAGGCACCGGGTTAGGTTTGTCTATCGCGCAAACATTAGTACAACAACACAACGGCTTGATTGAATTCACCAGCAAACCAGGCGAAACTATTTTCACACTTTTATTACCACTTAATAGACACTAAGCACATGAAGTTTATAAAAATTAATTCGCTTATGGGAGAGCATCGATGACCTCACAAAGTCATATATGGATCATCGATGATGATGACTCAATCCGCTGGGTCTTGCAAAAAGCATTAGAAGGCGCTGGATTTTCAGTAACCAGTTTCGAAAATGCCAACAACATTATCGAGGCACTAAAACAACAGGAACCGGATGCCATCATCACCGATGTGCGCATGCCCGGCATGGACGGTCTGGAACTGTTATCTAAATTATCAACTGATTATCCAGAACTGCCCGTCATCGTTATGACTGCTCACACAGATTTAGACAGTGCTGTTTCTGCCTATCAGGGTGGCGCATTTGAATACTTACCTAAACCATTTGATATTGATGATGCCGTTGCAGTCACGCAACGCGCCTGCAGTAAAAGAAAAAATAATGAAAAACAAAACGTCACCGACAAAGGCGGGCTAGAAATAATTGGTGCGGCACCGGCGATGCAGGAAGTTTTTCGAACCATCGGTCGTCTGTCAAAATCAGTTATCAGTGTTTTAATAACCGGAGAATCCGGTACTGGTAAAGAGTTAGTTGCACTATCACTTCACAAACATAGTCCGCGAGCAGACAATACTTTTATCGCACTCAACACCGCAGCAATACCAAAAGAACTATTGGAGTCAGAATTATTCGGCCATGAAAAAGGCGCATTTACTGGTGCGCAAGCACTGCGAAAAGGCCGCTTTGAACAAGCTGATGGCGGCACTTTATTTTTAGACGAAATTGGTGATATGCCTGCAGAGCTACAAACAAGATTGTTACGCGTACTTTCTGATGGGGTATTTTACAGAGTGGGAGGGCACACGCCCATTAAGGTCAATGTACGCGTTATCGCCGCCACGCACCAAAACCTTGACCAACACGTTAAACAGGGCCTGTTCCGTGAAGACTTGTTTCACCGTTTAAATGTCATACGCATTCAACTTCCTGCACTACGTGAACGCAGAGAAGATATACCCGCTTTACTCAACATGTTCCTACAACGAGCCGTAAAAGAATTAGCTACCAACGACAGTGATATAAAACCAAAAACTATTGACGATGACACCATGGCTTATCTAACATCACTAAACTGGCCCGGTAATGTTCGGCAATTACAAAACACCTGCCATTGGCTAGCTGTAATGACTTCTGGGCAAACAGTACATATCTCTGACCTGCCTGCTGAACTACTCACTGACACACAAAGTAATGATGCCGAAACAGGCAATGACTGGAAACAATTACTCTCGGTAAAAATTCAGCAACAGTTAATATCTGGCGACACGGGAATAGCCTCATCGCTAATTTTTGAAATCGAGAAAATTTTAATAACTGCGGCACTTAGTAAAACAAATGGAAGAAAAAATGATGCTGCAAAGTTACTGGGTTGGGGCAGGAACACATTGACTAGAAAAATTAAAGAGTTGGAGCGATAAGCCAAAAGTTACAAGCTCTCTCGTTCCCATGCCCCTGCGTGGAAACGCGCAGGGCAATGGATAAACTCACTTCACAACGAAATGACAAATTGTATGTGCAAATATAGGCTTTACTTGAATAACGGTTACATCATCTAAATGCTATGCATTTCCACGCAAAAACATGGGAACGAGAAAAGCCGTAAATTAAGACTTACAACTTTTAATTTACAGCCTCACCCTCTATACAATTCATATAAGCCTGTTCAACTGTCTCGCCGTTAAACCGTTTTTTAAATACTTCTGGCGCGCCGGAAAAATAAATTTTACTGTTATGTAAAATAGCCACAGTATCCGCCAATTCATCTATATCAGCCAATACGTGTGAGCTAAAAAATACCGTTACACCCTGCTGCTTTAATTGCGAAAGCTGTTTTTTAAATAAAATTCGTGCCCGAGGATCAAGGCCACTCATCGGTTCATCTAAAATCAGCAACGACTTCCCGCTTAATAAACAAGAAGCCAACCCTAATTTTTGCGTCATACCTTTAGATAATTTGTTTACGGATTCCCGCATAACGTCCCTATCCAAATCCAGGCCTTCAAGTATGTTATCAATTTTATTTTTCTCACAGTCCGTCCCATGAAGCTGCAACATATATTGAATAAAGTCCTGCCCCCTTAAATGTACGGGCGGTGAAAAGCGATCGGGCAAATATGCAATATTTTCGCGCGAACTGACAACTCTGTGCGAACGATTCTGGATTGTTATGGTGCCTGAATTTATCCCTACCAAATCCAGTATAGCTTTTATTAATGTAGACTTACCACTGCCATTCATCCCGACCAGTCCAAAAAACTCCCCTTGCTTTACCTCAAGGTCAATCCCATCGAGCACAGTTTTATTGGCATAGTGTTTAACAATTTTTTTACAATTAATTATCATTTTAGTTTTTGTTAATTATAGAATTTGTTTTAGTTTATTGTTGCATACTGGGCATCGCGGTATCGCCATCCATAGCGCCTTGCTGCATATCGCCCATCTCTGGACATAAAAAAAGAGCCATTACAGGCTCTTTTTAAATAAAAGTTTACAAGAACTGTAATTTAAAAATTTCTAAAAACAGCGGCGCAGTTAGCGCTAGGTGTTAACACACCATATAAATTTGCATTACCTGTATTTTGACAAGCCGTAGCTTGGGTTGCTGTCCAACCTGAACCCGCGCCGCCTAATTGCATCGCACCTGACCCCGCATTGCCATCGTCTACTTTACGATCAAGCTCGGCCAATACTTCAACGGGTATACCTCTACCGCTCATCAATTCATGAGCCGACACCCCACCACCAGCTAAAGCAACCTGTGTTTGATTTTGTGCACCATAGCCAATATTCAAACCCGAACCAAATCCATTATCTGGACAGCTTGATAGTACACAATTGTACGCATTTGCAGCAACATCCAATCCATCAAAATTACCGGTAATATACCCAGCTGCCTGTAACTGAACCCAGGCTTGAGATCGTTCAGTTGGAGAAGCGGCACCCGCTGCATCACCAACAAGCCCATTACCATCACCATTAACCATCGCTACAACGGGGGCCGGTAAATTTGTAGCCGCCAAAGGATAATCACCGGGATAAGCGCGGTATCGATCCTGAAAACTGAACCAGGCGGCAGTAATGCCATCAACGGTGTTATTCAATGCGCGAACTCTGGCTGTATTGATTAGCTCTTGTCCTTTTAATACGCCACCAAGCAATAAGCCAATTATCACTAACACAATAGCAATCTCAATAAGGGTAAAACCACCTTGTTTATGTTTGGTACGGCTAGTTGGGGGAGGAGTACCCAATAATACTTTTTTCATAACGTTTATCTCGCTTCAAATTGCATAATATTTATTGTATTTGTTATTATATTATTATTAACTTTGCAATTACTATACCAACCTTTTATAGCCCATAAAATGGGGCTTTGCAGTAAAAAAACCGACTTTTTATTAAAATATTTGTCTATTTTTCAACACTTTGACGTTTTTTTAACGACTTTTCCTCTAAAACTGCAATTTTTTGCACTAAAAATTTCAATTCATACGGATCCGTAATTTCTTTACTATCGATTAAAGCACCCACAAGGATTTTTGCGGCCTCCACTTGCCCCATGTCTTCCAATACAATAATCTTCATATCTTTTGCCCAATAAGGTACATCTGACCCTATCGCTTCGTCAGCCAGAGCATTAGCGTATTTCAGTGCAAGATCAAAATCTTTGAGTTCGTGTTTAGCCGTAATCACGACATGCGCCAGCCAACGCCAGTATTTTTGTGGATTTTCATTAAATTTATAAAAAACGTAATCCATCATTACACGTTGTTTATCCGGGTTTTTAACACTACCGTAAACACGCGCTGCAACCAACATGGGGTAATGCCCTCTATCATCCAGTTCCAGACTGGTATCAAGCCACTCAGTTATACGAGGATAATTCAGCTGATGAAAAGAAATACTAGCACCCGGCTGATTGTCAAATGCCTGTAACCAGAGATTTAAAAATTTGGAAGCCGCAATCGGCTCGCCCAATGAACTCAGTACATAAGTGCGTGTTGAAAATGGCGCGGGTAAATCTTCGGCTTTGGCGACTATAGGCTCGTGCATACTATGCCAAATTAATTGCACAAATAATGCCGACAATAACAATATTTTTACTGACCGTGGTACGTCAGAAACAGGTCTATCTTTATGCAGGAAGTGATAATGGTGCACGTTATTATCTCTAGAAGTTTTTTCTATAAAAATCAAATAAAGCAATAAAGGATAGAAAGGCAAGATAGACCAGCGTTTGCCCAAACAATGGCAGTAACATTGACCATTCTGCTGTGTTATAGGCTAACCACTCTGTTTGTGTAAAGCGATGAAGAGCAGGTAACAACCAGGTTAACATTTCAATAAAACTATCCATAAATTGCTGAGCCACCGAAGTGTGAGCAATAATCGGGTACTTAGCCATTAAGAAAATTGAGGTAACAATACGAGAAGCACCATAAATGATAAATACGCCTGTTAAGGCCGAAGGAACCTGGTTGAATGTAAACAGCATAACTAGACTCAACGCAACAACAATAACCAGTTCCAGAAACAATGAAATCATCCAGATTAAAACCTGCTCTGCATCTGCATACAGCAATAACAAAACGGAAAAAATAACGGCCACAAGAAACGCAATGTAAAAGTAACCTAATAATTTTCCGAGATAATAGTTACCTCTTCTTATTGGCATGGCCAGAATCATTTCCAGTGTTTTATCGTTCAATTCTCGTACCGTACTGGATACAACAAATAAGGTAAGCATGACTACGGCACTCATTCGTAAAAATGCAGCTAATATCGCTACCTGTGTAACACGGTGCTCCGTTATGGCTAAATCACCGATAAATTCGACCAACGCAAAACTAATACCTATCACTAATATTGTGAGCAATAATAATCGGTTTCTTAATGATTCGATAATCGTAAATCGAGCGATGGTTAGGACTTGAGAAAACATTTATTGGACGGACCTGACTTTATTGATATTTGTACTGATTATAGACATTAATAAAACAGTTATTGTTATTCGAACTCAACTAATATAAAAAAACACTTTTAAATCAGTAAACTACCCGTGAAAACGGTCAATTTACTCTTGATGTTCTACAATCACATTAATTGCAATAAATACAATACGATAAATTCGCGGCACATGTCTACAAACAACCAATTACTACTCAATAATGAGCACCGATTACTGGGGCTTATGCTCTTTAGTTTACTCGCAGCCGTTCACCTGGGTAATAGGGACACCATTGCACAAAGTTTTTTGATCGTGCATTTTGGCTTATTCCTTCTCTGGCAGCCCGTAGTAAAAAAAGAATCGAGCTTCAATACTAAACAACTCGTCATTTTATCCATTTTAGTTTTTACTTTTATCTACTGGTTTAATCCCTGGCTGAATGTATTTTGGTCGTTATTACTACTTACCTTATTAACTGGACGAATCTTTGCAAGGGGGCTGTCACGTGCCGCCTACGGATTTGCGGTTATCATATTATTTCTTGAATTAATATTAAACACCACGCCAGCACTCTTTCAACTAGCCGCACTTTCATCATCAATACAATCGACATTTAGCACCGTTCTGTTGCTACTGCCCCTGCTGTTATTATTTATACCGGTAACAGATGTCACATCAAAACAAGTCGATTTTATTCGTGGCTTTCTAGTTGTATTACTCGTTATATTTTTAAGTATGAGCAGCGTGTTAATTAGCCTAACCGCACAACAGGCTTACCTAGAATCACTCGCTATCAGCGTTATTATTCTTAGTTTATTTTTATTGGTCACTGCCTTTTTGTGGGTACCTCGTGGTGGATTTTCAGGATTGGCTCAGTTATGGGAAAAATACATACTGGACATCGGTGGGCCATTCGAACAATGGATCACGCATGTATCATCACTTGAAACCAATTCAAGCTTAAGAGCTGAAAACTTTCTTTCCGCAAGCCTGCAATATCTTATGCACCAACACTGGATTTGTGGCGTCAGTTGGAAGACCAATACTGACGAAGATATCGAAGGTGAAATTTCACCATATAAAGTAAGTATAAATGATGAAAAATTACAATTAAAACTGCATGCCTATACACCGATAGGTCCGTCATTAATGTTGCATGCTAAATTATTATTAAGTGTACTTACGTTTTACTACCGGGCAAGACTTCAGGAGCAACAACTCATTAAACAGGCACACATGCAGGCTATTTACGAAACCGGCTCAAAACTAACGCATGACATGAAAAATATTTTACAGTCCACACATACCATGACGCAGATAATAAATGATACTGATTCAGAAATGCAAGAAATAATAGACGTACTAAAAAAACAAATGCCACTACTAACACAACGTCTAAACACAACTTTAGAAAAGCTACGCGCACCACACAATACCGATCTTGTTACAAAAAGTTTAACGGGGTCTCTATTACAATGGTGGAATCAACTTCAATCACGTTACACAGGCAGACACATTGAATTTACTACGGATATAAATGGCGACCATGAAATACCGTTGGATATTTTCACCACGGTCATAGAAAATTTATTAGATAATGCACGTAACAAGCGAATACGCGAACTCGATCTAAAAATCTTTGTAGCACTTTCCGATAGTGAAGGGAAACTACTGTTAACTGTGACTGACACAGGAAGCGCCATTGAAGGTTTCGTGGCTAAACAATTATTTAAAGAAGTCGTTTCTTCTCAGGATGGTTTTGGTATAGGTTTATATCAATCATACGAATTGGCGAAGAATCATGGTTATCAATTAAAAATTGAAAATAGTGAAGATGGGAATGTTTGTTTTAGTTTGGCCAACAGTTCTAATTAGGCAGGGCACCGGCTTGAACCATTTTTCCTTTGAGCTCAAATTCTGAAATCCAAAAAACGATATCATCAAACACCACTGCTGTATTTTCATCCGTTATAGATCGACTAACAAATGTTACTGGTGCCACATCGACATCCTGGTTTTCACGCTCATCATTGTATGCACCACCAGCGGGCACAGCGGACCGAGCAAAACCTGCAACATCAGTACTACCATATTGGTTTTTTCCATGTGAAAATATTACCGCAGCAACATTATTCGATATATTGTTACCGGCATTAACACTAGTAACAATTCGTCCAATATCTGTTCCGTTAGTCGTAACGTCAAAACCAACTGAATATAAGCTGTTTACCCAATAACTGAAGTTTGAACCCCACGCATCCCCCCTCTGAATTCCTAGCGTTTGCCATGGCAAGCCTCCTCTAGTCATTTCTGCCGTACATACTCCACCGCCAACGGGGTTTTCTACCCCATCATTATCTGTGTCAGGGCACGGCAAACGCGGATTAACTTGTGACATTGCAAAACCATACAATGCAATTTTTATTTCTTCTAATTGATCGCGAGTTTCATTTCGCCGTGTGGTATCAATTCTGGAGCCAAGCGTACCAATAAAACTGCCTATTAACGTTCCAATAATTACCAGCACAACTGCTAATTCAATTAAACTAAATCCTTTTTGTGAATTCTTATTAATTAACATGTGACAGCCGTGGGTGGCGAAGCGTGACTTAAACAATAACTAATTTCGTTTGCAGTATTGGTATAATATTTTCCATTTCCATTCCCAATCAGGAACACGGCCTCATTACCATTTTCCATGTAGTTATCTATCTCAAATTTTGTATCAACATCGAGAGCGGCTATTGGCTCCCTTCTAGTTTGATTGCCTTGTCTTGTCCCGCCAAATACAATCATGGCTGATCGTTCTGTGTCATCTACCTCTATGCAAGTTCCACATGAAGCTAGTGAAACGGAAGAGTCTGGCGCATAATCTTTTGATACCACATAGAAAAAGTGATCCTTCCAATTCTCCCATAAACGCCGATATTCTGAACCGGGTGTTTGCAGATCAACATTTGCACCAGACGTAACCGATAAATTATTGCAGCTCGCATTTATAAATAATTCATCGGACCCTGTATTTCCCGTGAGCACCTTCGAATGATCAATTATAAAAGGAAAACGGCCGGCGTAACCTGACGTTTCATCAACGTTATCATCGTAATTAGCATTTATACGATAATTGGTTAACATCATTGGTGAGGGCCACGGAAGCTGATTATTTGTGTTCAACGCATCCGCAGCATAGTTTTCTAAGCACAGTGCTAACGCTTCGGTTAAATCTGTCATCTTTCTAGTAAAATCTGACCTTTTTCGAATAGCAAACCAAATTTCTTCACGCGTTATTGTAACGAAACGATCATTATACGGATTAGGGTTTGTATCAGCGTTAGACTGAGACCTGGCGTGAATGAATTGATCAATTGTATCTGCACCCGCTGATACGTCACTGTTATCTGCAACTATAATAGGTGTACCACCGACATCTAGGTAGGCATCATAATTACCATAATCTTCTCCACAAAAGCTTCCGGCTACATTATTTCGACTTTTACCACTTATCACTTTTCCAGGTGCAAATATAATAGCGACAACCCTATCCTCAGGAGCAGCACCCTGTATTACTACACCCGCCTGATTTACAATTTGAAACATGCCATTGGTATCTTCGTTTAGCATGGCCGTTTTTTCAACAAGTGCTGCTTCTATATTTTTGTATTCACCTGAAACGGCATATAACAGACAGGTATTACTATCATCTTTTAGTGTAGGAATATCTAGCGTTTTCCATGGGAAAAAACCTATCTGGGGTGACATAAAAGTCCCGCAGGCAGCACTATCTTCTATTCCTTCAAAAAAACCAGCATAACCAATATCAGGGCATGGTAGAAAGCCATATTCACCCGGAAAGTCAATAAACGTATCTGAGTTTCCATCTACATCACCATAAACCAACGCGTAAGCTATAAGCGCTTGCTTGGCTTGTTGTAATGCTTTTGTCGTAACTTTTTTTTGCTGTTGTCTTATCTCCACTACGGAAAACGTATTCAAGTAATAAGCCAATACACCCATAATAATAAATATCACGAAGCCCAACAAAACAATGCCTTTCTGACGTTTTAGATTATTTCGTGACATAGTAATAGTGAATGTTATTTAATAACTATCTTTGACGTTACCAGAGGCTTCTGACCAGCTTTCACCTGGTCTAACATAAACGGTACGTCCATCAATTTTTACAGGCACTTTATTGTCATTATTGATGGTTTGCGTATTCACCATTACCCCGCCTACTTTCGATGACTCTAGTGTATTTGTTCCATTCACCCAGACTACAGATTTGCCGCCACTACGCTTCATGTAACCACTAACATTGACCTGCGTAGCTTGTTGAACTTCGGACCCTGAATAATCACCCGCACGTGCCGCATCGATTTGTGCGCGTTGCCTTTTATCAGTAAAAAGTTTTTTTAAATCGTTTACATCATATTCGGCATAGGCAGGCGTACTGCTCATTAAAACCATCAAACAAATTGTTAAGTGTTTATTGCCCATGTTTGCTGCCCTATGTCTTTGGCACTCTGTTAGATTTAGAACCTCTAAACGTATACCAGCCTAATTTGCAATAGGCTTTCATGTTATTTTCAGTATCAACTGTTTTTTTACTTACTTTTTCAATATTACAGCTGTCGATAGCAAATAAACCATCCGCTTTTTTTAAATCATTTAGTAAGGCAAACAAGTCGCCTTCATGTGCCATTTTTATATTAAGTGTCATCACACTTTTAAAGACATCAATACCTTGATACCGTGCACCCAAGCTACTTGCTAAAAGCGGCTTCTGTTCTGATATGCTATATTTTACTGAAGGCATACCTCGTTTTTTAGCGGTACTTTGTATTGTTTCAAACCAACTTAATCTATTTTCTTCACCAACCACACCCTGATTAACCAGTTTTAAAAAATTAGCTTCAAATTCATCAATAATTTGATTGTTTTCTACTGAGCTATTTATTTTTATTTGCCATAATCGCATCGCTCTTTTTGATGCTTGCTGATCTTCGAAAGCTCCATCTTTATACATGTAAGAAGCGCTAATGAAAATCGCGCTAAATAAAAGTATCACTGAAAACACACTTATAGATCGAACCAATGTTGGCGTCATATTTTTAAACATTATTAGCCGCCTTCATGATTACCTTTAGTGTAAATACGCCCGATGATTCTTTTGTCGCACGTTGACTGATATCCACACCTGATTCGGTTGAAAATTTACTTTCTGAGCGCAAATCTACTGGCATCTTTAATACCACTACATCTTCAATACCTGCGTTAGTTTTTAAGTAATTTATTATTCTTTCAATATGATCAATCGATTCTCGGTAATCATGCTCGGGATCATCAATTCGACCTGTCACGATTGCGCTATGCTTAACCGGAATATTAGCAGTAAAATTCGCACTCGCTGTTGTCGATAATTGCTCGTTTATATTAATGGCTTTCCATTCAATTTGATCGATATGTAGTTCATCTCCCTTTTCTAAATGCAACATATCACTTAATTTAATCAGAAAATCTAATGGCGATGTCTCACTATTTATTTTTATCTGATTGGCCAGCTGAACGGCAGCATTCATAATGCCTGCGTTTTGAAATACGTCTTCAAAATCTTTAAATTTTTTCGAATATAAATTTTTATAATTACTTTCTTCCTGCTTTAAAAATGTAATAGACTTTTCATATTCTAAAGCTTCAGAAACATTTAATTCTGTTAATAACACACCTGTAACAACAACAAATATACTTGCCACGTTCAACGCCATAGCAACAATTTTATTTTGATAGCGACTAAATATCTGGCGCGGGCCATAATGACTAAATACGACACTCTGATGACTACATAACCATGCAAAAATAACATCAGAAAATTTTCCACCAACGCCTTTCAATCCTAACTTATCCTGTATATCTGTAATTAGGTGTATAGTTATAGTTTGAAAATCATTCGGTTTGAACGAACGTTGCAAAGAGTCGAGTTGTTCAGCACTGCCCAAAATATGCAAATTAATCACTTCACCACTGGAGACAAGATTTTGAGCGCGCAAAAATTCTACTGTGCGGTTCACCTCTGGCTCTGCTAATTCGCCGATATTAGATATATCGTTGATATCCTGGTTGACGATTGACTGCCGACTTGAGACTAATTTGCCATCACGAAACAATGTTTGCCTTACATTACTGTTTACCTGTTGGCTGACTAGTAGCACGCAACCATCTGTTGCCATCAATGTTTTCAGTAACTTTTTACTTACAATAGGCAAAGTCCAAATGCCTGATAACGGCACCTCACACTCATCAAGAATATTTAGCCAGGGCTGTATGAGCTGCGGATTAGTCATTGCGCCAAGAAGAACGATATCATCTTTTCTGCCGCTTTTTTCTCTACCGATGACTTCGTTGTAACAATAATCCTGGCTCGCTCGATAATATCGATCGATCAATCGGCCTATAACAGATTGCCTATCCTTATTACTCACATGAGGAATTTTTTCGTTTCTGAAATCTTCTTCAATAACATCAACAAAAAACATGCCAGAGATATTTTCAGTCTGTAACAAATAATTGCGAAAATTATCCAGGCCCTCTCTTGTTGGCTCAAATGAACTACTACCAACCAGCTCTTTACCTTTCCAGTACAGAACACTAAGTCGGTAACCAGTAAAATAAAAGAGGCGTTTCATTATATTTGAACCCCGGCGACTGCATCATAAACAGGACCAAGCACTGCCATCATAATCCACATCATTATGCCGCCTAAAACTACTGTCAAAACCGGTAATATTGCGGGTTCAATTTTTTCAATGGACTCTTTAACTTCTCTATTATAAAAATAGCTTACGTTTAACAGTGCGTCATCCATTGCACCGGTGTCTTCACCCACTTTTAACATGCGGACTATCATAGAGGGGAAAACGCCGACGGCTTCAAAACTTTTACTTATAATCACGCCTTCTGAGATACTGCTTCTTGCTTCTTTTATCGACTCTTCCAATACCAGGTTATCAACCATATCTTCAGATATTTTTAACGCATCGAGCACCGTAATACCAGCGCTATACATCATGGCAAAATAATTAGCAAACCTTGCTAATTTTATTTTTGTCATCATTGGCCCGAATATCCATATTTTCATTTTTAAATCATCTAAATAATATTTAACTTTGTAATTATTTCTAGCAACATACTTTAGCCCTAATACAAAAACGACGGGGAAACTAAATATAAGATACCAATAGTTTACAAATACATCAGAAATCTTAATCAAGATTTCTGTATGTAACGGTATTTCTGTTCCTAGATTTCTTATGAATGGCAATAACTGTGGCATCAAATACATCATCAAAAATGATACGACTAATAAAACGATAACGGAGACGATTGCGGGGTAAATCATTATTTTTTTAGTTTGCGATATTAATTCATCCTGCCATCGAATAGTATCTGCTAAATCTTTTAATACTTCTGCTAACTGGCCTGTTTCCTCACCCACACGAACCAACGTAACATAGACTTTGTCAAACATTGCAGGATGCTGAGCTAAAGCTAAGGATAGTGTTTTACCACCTTCGATATCATCAATTACTGTTTGCAATACATCGGTAAAATGGCTGTAATCTATGCTATCGCGGATATCTTTCAAGCTATCGATTAATGGCACACCTGATTTGATTAATTGCTCGATATGAAAAGTGAAATTAATTAACTCTCTACGACTAATTGTTTTACTTTTAAAAGCATTTTTGGCGACTTTAGACTGCTCTTTGTAACTTAATAAATCAAAACCCATGGTACCTAAGCGCTTCTCAAGCTCCATAGGATTACTTGCCACCATCGTATCGCTACGAATTTTTCCAGCTGCATCGATTGTTTTGAATCGATAATCAGGCATTTTCCTTACCTTTTATATATCGCATCATATTATTCTTTGCGTTAAATCTATGACGCGTGAAACTTCTGCCAAAGATGTTCGCCCTTCTAAAACACAGCGTATGGCATCATCTGCTAGAGTTTTGTACCCTGTGGACTTTGCTGTTGCTTTTAATTCACCTAATGTCGCACGTTTTGCTATCTGCTCGTCAAGTTCGTCATTAATTCTTAGCGCTTCAATTATCGCTAACCGTCCTTTATAACCTGTATTATCGCAATGACTACAACCTACTGAATCGAATATTTTAATTTTTCCATTTTCAAATTCAATGTCTAGTAACTTACTTTCTAACTCTGTTGGTTTTTTTTCTGCTTTACAACTTGGGCACAATAATCTAATCAAACGTTGACTAATCACACCAATGATATTACCTGTCATGATATCGGGAAGTACGCCAATATCCAGAAGGCGAGGAAAAGTACCGATAGCGGAATTCGTATGCAAGGTTGATAGAACCTGGTGCCCCGTCATCGCCGCGCGAAAAGCCATATCTGCTGTATCTTCATCACGAATCTCACCCACCAGGATGATATCGGGATCTTGACGCATCATAGATCGAATACCATTCGCAAAATCCATTCTTGCCACTTCATTTACTGAGGTTTGTCTAATCATATCCATTGGGTATTCGACTGGATCCTCTAGTGTCATAATATTTACTTGTTCAGACTTTACATAATTTAATAGTGAGTACAGGGTCGTTGTTTTACCACTACCTGTAGGACCTGTTACCAGGATTATGCCTTCCGGGCGAGCCATCATTAATTTGAGGTCACTCAAAGTGTCCTCATGTATCCCTAACTCGTCTATTGGGACAATACCTTTTGCCCGATCGAGTACACGTAGAACGATGTTTTCGCCATGTGTAGTTGGTTGTGCTGAAACACGAAAATCAACACGGTGCCCCTGCACCTGCAAACTCAAACGTCCATCTTGCGGAATGCGTGTCTCTGCAATATTCATATTACACATGACTTTAAGGCGTACTACAATTGCGGACCAATAATCTTTATGCAGGCTTCTAACCTGACGTAAAACACCATCAATACGATAACGTAAACGCAAGAATCCTTCTTCTGGCTCAAAGTGAATATCTGACGCTGCACGTTTTACTGCATCAGCGAGTATTGCGTCGACCAGACGAACCAAGGGCTGACTGTATTCATCTTCGGTTGCATCAAGACTTCGATAATCGATTTCACCGGTTTCAATTTCATGAAGAATGCCATCGACCGACAATTCGTAGCCGTAAAATTGGTCAACCGCTTTTTTAATTTCACTCTCACCCGCCACCATTGGAACGAGCTCTATTTTACGACCAACTAATGCATGCACTCTGTCGAGTATCATTAAGTCAGAAGCATTCTTCATCGCGATGCTTAGGCACTGCCGTTCTTCATCAAAACTTACTGGTACGATGGTATAGCGTTCCGCAATTTCTTTTTCGATTAAATCCAACGCTGTCTTATCAGGTACAACATTTTCCAGGTCAACACTTGCTATGCCTAACACTTTACTGATTGCATCTCGCATTACTGATTCAGAGACGAACCCCAAGCCGACAAGCACTTCACCTAATAGACGACCGTTTTTCTTTTGCTCAGTCAGAGCAATGTCCAACTGATCTATCGACACCAGACCTTTTTCTAGTAGCTGCTGGCCTAATTTCTTTTTAAGATCGATGACAGACGGTGCATTCATTAGTCTACAACTCTAATAATTCATTAATACGTTTTTGTGCGGCTTCACGCGAAAAACGAACTTGTTTATTCTTTGCCTTCAACAGGCTATTTTTATAAAACTTAATAGCCTGCTGACTTTTATCCAGCTGATCCAAACTAACAGCTAGATTAAATATGTAGTCGGCATTGTCACTATCAAGCTTCCAGGCTTTAAAATAGTACTGTTGAGCAGATGACCATTTATTTTTTTGCGCATAGATGTTAGCAAGCGAAAAATTCAGATGCGGTGCTTCTGAATTTTTTTGCAACATAGACAGCAAGTGATTTTCATCTGAGTCCAACGACCCGGCATTACTATGCAAGCCAGAAATTGCTGCTGTTGCTATTGGATCACGCGGATCTAATTCGAGCAAAGTTAAATAAATTTTTCTTGCTCTAACATTATCTTTTTGCAAAACGGATATGGCACCTAACCCAAGTAATGCATCTCGATTATTTCCCTCGATTGATAAAACTTTCGCATACATTTTTTTTGCACTTTCATATTGACCATTATCATATGACAACCATGCGTCATCAAGCAGCGCTCCTACAGAATCAACTTTATTTGTTTTTTGTATTGATAAAATTGAAGAGGTATTGTTTAGCCTTTTCACAGGCACGCTTGTTTGTGGTATTTTTTTTGCCACAACATTTTCATCCGCCATATGATCTTTAGCAAACTTAACCTTATTATTTAGGTCTGCATCACTTACCAGATTGCGAATAATGTTTGAACTTTTAGGTATGCGACCTGTATTCGTTTTTGAACGCATTGATTGCATTGCGATTTGATGCTTACGTTCTAGTGAGGCAATTTCGGCCTGCATCTCTGAATAATAGAAAACCCCACCCCCTACCAATATAAGAATTATTGCAGCTATAATACTGACTAATACGAGTTTCTTGTTTTGCTTTATATCGTTATTGGTTTTGTGTATTAGTAAAGACAGACCATCATCAGATATGACAAATTTTTCTGTTTTCGAATCTTGTCGTGTAGAATCTAGCGGGTTATTGGGACTTAATACTTCGTTATCTAATGTCAATTCAGGCTCGCCCGATTTATTTTCTTTGTATTCATCATCCGGCTCAGGGTGGGGAATTTCAACCTCAATAGATAGCTCTTCTTCAACTTTCTTATCACCTGCTCTAACAGGCTCGCCCTTGCCAGCAGTTTCTACCAATTCGGCATTAGATATTTTTTTCTTATCATCTGCGGCTTTTTTTAGGGCATCTAGTAATAAACTCATGATCGTTTGCTCTATTGAGCAGAAAGTTTTCTAGATGTTTTTTGCTGAAGGTCTTCCAATAAGTATTTTTTATAATCAGCTAAATCACCCTCAAGACTGGCATTTTCGATGACGACTGGTCGAATAAATATAACCAGTTCAGACTTTACAAATTCTTCTTCTGTATATGAAAACAATGCACCTATTAAAGGTATGTTTGAAAGGAATGGTACGCCACGCTCGTCCTTATTGATTTGGTCCTGCATTAATCCACCAATAACGGCAGTCTCACCATCATTTATTTTCAACATCGTTTCAATTTCCCTCACCTGAATGACGGGGATAGCACTCACTACACCTTGTTCTGCCAATAGAGGATTAGGGTCATTGACGGTTCGAATAATTCTAGAAATAGTTGGACGAACATTTAAAGTAACAATTTTATCATCATCAATGAATGGTGTGACTGCCATCACGATACCAATAGGCACTGTGTTGATATTTGTATCTATAACAACGGTTGAATTTTGATTAACTGACCCCGAAGCTACTTCGACATTAGTAGTGAAGAAGACTTCATTATCAACAACTTTTAATATTGCAGTTTGGTTATTTAGCGCCATAACTTTTGGACTGGACAAAACTTTTACATCGCCAAATGTTTCGAGTGCTTTTAATGTGATATTTAATGGATTGCCATTAATCGTGCCCGCTGTTGCCAACTGAAAGAAGGGGGTTGACCCGAGGCTACCACCAATTACATCCTGCACGCCACCTTTAGTGACAACCGGTTGCCCCCCTACAACTGCCGTTTCACTTACTATCGACCAGTCAATCCCTGCTTGATAGGTATCGCTTAATCTAACTTCTGCAATCGTGACTTCTATTAATACCTGACGCTTAACATTACCGACAACACGATCGATAAATTTCTTTATCACTTTATGTTTTCTGGATGTTGCTACCACTGCAATCACGCCGCTTTCACGACTTACGATTACATTATTGCTCGTTTTATTTTGCAGCCCAGCTTTTGTCTCTTCATTTAGAATCGCCAATATATTCTTTGTTATTGTTGTCCAAAATTCATTTGTGCTTTTGTTTTGAATTTTTGAATTGGCCTTATTATCACCCCCTGATCTTGAACGAGCCCCACCGCCTCCGCTACCACCGGTTTTTTGTATGCCCGAGCTACTCGCAGCAATTTCTGTAGAAACACTGACCTTTCCCTCACTAGACCGTGAGATATTCAGGTAATCTATACTGTAAGTGTGCAAATAGGGCTTATCTGCTTTTACTTTTATGGTATCGCCTTCAAGAACATATACGATATTTGCTTGTGACTCAATTCGGTTTAATATCTTTGGTAAAGTTTGATCAATCGCATTCATTGTGATTTTGCCAACGATATCGTTATCAATATCCAGGTTTAAATTCGCATCCCTCGCCATTGAAAATAATAATTCATGGATTGGCACTTGGTTGACGACCACGGTATAAGTTTCTAATTTTTCACGTTTACCCGGTCTCGGTAATGCCGGCACCTGCGTAACAGGCAGTGGGATATCTGCTTTACTGGCGCCGGTTTTACCGGAGTCGGTTCTAATGTGCCCTTCGGACACGGTCGGTGGATTAGTTGCACCACACGCCACTATGAACGTCGCGACTATAGCCAAAGAGTAACCGACCAGTATTTTTTTTATTATCGTTTTTATTTTCATTATTTTATTAATCTATTCAGCATCTACTTAGTTAATATAGCCGCCATTTTTAGATACATCTTTTTTTAAGACACTGGTTCGGCGCAAATACGGGGCACTCGCTTTAAGCGAGGCTGGTAATGTATCGAGCGTCTGTATCGCCAAATTCTGAGTAGCAAAATCATTGTATAAAACGCTATACCAGGCACGTCCGCTTATAACCGTTTCATAGATGTAGATCTTAGTAAAATCAAGTGCTGCTGGCACGCCCTGCAAGAATGCTTCGACTTTATCTGCATCACTGGTTCGCGCCATAAATAGCTGGATACTATAGTGATTATCATCTGCAAGATTTAACCACTGCTGCGTGCCTTTAATACGATCCAGGGTTAGCGCCATCGACTCCTGGCTTACCTCATTTCTAGCACCATTGTTCACCACTACAGTCTTGCTGACAGCTTGCTCTTGCTTAACGCCTGTAGTGACAACAGACTTTACCTGAAGACTATCGCTACTTATAGCTATCTGATTAGCGCTATCTTGCTTACCAATATATATACCACCAAACAAAGCACCTACAACCAATACTGCGACCACAACAACATAAATAATATTTTTATTATTTCCAACCTTTTTAAATTCACTGTCTTTTGCTGCGGTAATGATATGTGTCGGCGTTACGGTATGACTACCCTCTGAAAATGCTGCCAAAAGTGATTTGTCGGCAAGAATATTAATTCGGCGAGTTAATCCATCAGAATATTTTTTTACCACACCTGCTGTTTTTTTATTGAATACATTCGGCCCTTTATAGCCAACTGAACGTAGTCGAAAATTTAAATAATCTAGCGTATCTTCAGGCGCAAACGGGGATAGATTAAAACTATGGGTAATGCGTTCCTTAAGCTGTCGAATATTTGGCTGCGATAGTTTTTCATCCAGCTCTGGTTGTCCGAATAAAACCATTTGCAATAATTTGTTTTGATCGGTTTCAAGATTACTTAACAAGCGAATTTCTTCCAGCGTTTCTATCGGCATGCTCTGCGCTTCTTCCACAAACAAAACAACTTGACGATTGCTTGCATGTTTTTTTAACAGATACGCTTGAATTTGTTGCATAACATCGACTTTACTCATCTCGTTATTCACGCCGAGATGTAACTCATGTGCAATAACATGCAAAATATTGTCGGGTGATAAACTTGGATTTGCAATATAAATAACATCAATATTACTAGACAATCTTATTTCAAGCATGCGACATAACATCGTTTTACCGCTGCCTACTTCACCAACAACTTTGATAATACCTTCACCACTGCTTATAGCGTACAACAATGCTTCTAGCGCAGCACCGCGTTGACTGCCTTCAAAAAACAGGCTGGTATCCGGGGTTATTTTAAACGGAGGACGTTCTAGACCAAAATGTTCTTGGTACATTAATGGGTTCCCAGTTTTTGCACTCGGCTATACAAAGTTGTTCTATTTATCTTTAATGCCTTTGCCGCTTTACTAACGTTGTTGTTATTCATCTCTAGTGCGATACGAATACTGCGGCTCTCAATCTCATTTATTAGTTCATCAAGATCAAAATTATCCGTCCGCATTTTTTGCATTATCATCTCATCACTAATCGATGTTGTGTTTTCAGCCAGTGCACTGGCAGACAATTCGGTTTCTAGCTCGGCTATTAATTGTTCTTTGTTAACACTCTGCCCAGGATACTTAGTACCCAGACGTATCACAATATTTCTAAGCTCTCTGACATTCCCCGGGTAATCATATTGTTGCCAAAGTTCTCGCGCGCTTTCATCCAGAACAAACGGGGAAACCGTATTAGCATAATCTTCAATAAATGTATTTAATAAGAGAAATACATCAGCGCCACGTAGACTTAATGCTGGCAGTTGTATACTCAAAATACTTAAACGATGATACAAATCATTTCTGAAATCTCCGCTTCTCACTTCATCAGCCAACGTTTTATTTGTAGCTGTTAATATTCTTGCTAGCGACTTCTGCTCTTTGGTTTCACCGACACGATAAAATTCGCCGCTTTCAATCACACGTAGCAATTTACTCTGCAGCGCCATCGGTAACTCACCTATTTCATCCAGAAGCAGCGTTCCTTTGCCGACCTCCATAAAAAACCCTTTATGCTCCTGTGTAGCGCCAGTAAACGCGCCTTTGGCATGACCAAATAATTGCGCTTCCAACAGGTCAGGTGCAATCGCAGCACAGTTAATCGCAAGAAAAGGCTCGGCACTGCGAATACTATTTTCGTGTAGCGCACGTGCCACCAATTCTTTGCCGGTACCCGATGCGCCTTCAATCAGAACCGGAAACGGCGAGTCTGCAAACTGCTTTATTTGATTATTGACCATTTGCATGACGACACTATCGCCAATCATCGATACGGTTTTTTGCGCATCTCGCTGTTGGTCAATTTCATGCAAACGTTGATGATGCTGAAGACGTGCCAATAACAAATCAGGCTCCGCCGGTTTTGCGATAAAGTCGACCGCACCGATAGTGAGCGCGTGCTGAATATTGACGTCATTATCCTGCCCGGACAATACCAGTACTTTCATATTCGGCTGCAGTGATAAAAGTTCGCGGATTAAGGTAAAACCTTCATCCGGTTTGTGTGGATAAGGCGACAGACCCAAATCGATCAATGCCAGACTAGGCAAACCCGGTTCTTCATTTATTTTTTGAATAGCCTGATGGCGCGACTCGGCTGTAATAAGCTTAAAATGCTTACGCAACATAAAACCCAGGCCTTCAATGATCAAAGGATCGTCATCCACCAGTAATAAAGTCGCTTTTTCTTTTGCAGACAAATCGGCATTTACCGATAAATTTTGTTGATTATTCTCTGGCATCGATATCCCCAGTAATTTTAATGATGCATATCACACTCTATATAGCAGAAATGTTGCCAAGTTATGTTCATATGACGCTGAAAATTAGGAATATTTCTAAAAATAAATAAATAATTCTGACTTATGTCAGACATAAAGCATGCTTAAATATCGACCATGTTCAATATCGTACTTTACCAACCAGAAATTCCTCCCAATACCGGCAATATTATCCGCCTGTGTGCAAACACCGGATGTTCGCTACACTTGATTGAACCATTGGGGTTTAAACTGGAAGATAAACAGTTACGTCGAGCCGGACTGGATTACCATGAATGGGCTGAGGTTAAAATCTATAAAGATATTGATGATTTAAAACCCAGGAAAAGTGTCTATGCGCTGTCGACTAAAGGACAAAAAAGTTATCATCAAACGAATTTCAAAGAAGGGGATTATCTGGTATTTGGGCCAGAGACACGAGGATTGCCAGAAGAGTACCTAAAGCAACTGGATGCGAATCATGTTCTACGATTACCCATGCTAGAGCATAGCCGTAGCTTAAACTTATCAAATACGGTTGCTATTGTCTGTTATGAAGCACTTCGGCAAAATATGTTTGATGGTTTTAAATAAGATTATGACAAAAAAACTATTTACTTTTTACAAAGTATTTAGCGCCTTTCAAACCCTTAAAATCTGAATTTTGCGTCCATAGAACTGCGCTATGGTATTGCGATGTAGCATAGATAATGCTATCTGCTAAAGGATAACTTGTGCTTTACGCCATAGCTAGCGGCCATTACGACTATCTAAAATACCGTTGAAGATCAAAATCGACTTAAAATCCACAACCCATCAATTATACTGTCATTCCCGACAAAAGCATTCGGGAATAACAAACCCCTTTTAACCAGACACTAGTGACACAGGAGCATGGGAACGAGAGTAAAAACACCCTACCCAAACCGAATAGGGCTAGGCCGTCTCCAACGAAGATTTGCGACTCAAAAGTGCTTTAACTGCTTCATCTATCGGACAATTTTCATAAATGACACGATAAACTTGCTCAGAAATAGGGATTTCAACCCGATATTTATGGGCTAACTCCATCACCTCTTTAGCCGTCTTGATACCTTCAATAGCCTGGCCAATTTCACTTTTTACTTGCTCTAATGATTTACCTTGCGCAAGCAACAGCCCAGTGCGACGATTACGCGACTGATTATCGGTACAGGTTAATATCAAATCCCCCATTCCGGCCAAACCCATAAATGTTTCACGCTGCCCGCCCATGGCGGTTCCTAATCGCATCATTTCTGCGAGACCACGAGTAATCAGCGCAGCACGGGTATTAGCACCAAAGCCCAACCCATCTGCCGCACCTGCTGCAATCGCTAATACATTTTTAATCGCACCACCGAGTTCAACACCGACCATATCCAGGCTACGATAAACACGAAAACGACCGCTATGCAGGTATTGACTTAACTCTTCACAAAAATGATCCGATTCAGATGCAACCGTAATTGACGTCGGTAGATTTTCAGCCACCTCTTTAGCAAAAGTTGGCCCGGACATAACGGCTAATTTTTTACACTGCGGCAACGCTTCAGCCATAACCTGATGAATTAACTTACCGGTTCCTTGCTCTAACCCTTTACTCGCCCAAGCTATACCAATTTTCTCACCAAATAAATGCCCGTTTTTTTGCAAAAAGGGCCGATATGCATGACTTGGAATGGCAAGCAAAACCCAGGCGGGTGATGCCAGGGCATCTTCGATACTCACCGTTAGTTGCAACGAATCAGGAAAGGGAAAACCGGGTAAATATTGGTGATTACACCGCTGCTTTGTTAGAAGCTTGATATGCTCCTCTTCATTACCCCATAACAAGACATCATGACCCGCTCGAGCCAAATGAATGGCCAGTGCCGTTCCCCAGGAGCCTGCACCAAGAACAGCAATAGGGTGCGGTTGCTTAACTGTAGTCATCTCGTTTAATTAAAACTATCAAAACGCTAATGCGCTGCACCTTGATCAGCTTGCTGCTGTTTTTGCTTTTGCTGCGCAAACAATGCATTAAAGTTGACAGGCGATAACAACAGAGGCGGAAAACCTCCTTTTGTAATCATCTCTGAAACCGCTTCTCTGGCATAGGGAAACAATGCTTCCGGACAATATGCGCCTAACATTCCACTTAAATTATCTTCGGAAAAACCAGACAGCATAAAGAGACCTGCTTGTTTAATTTCTGCTAAAAATGCAGTTTTATCGTCTTGTTTTGCGGTAACCGTAATGTCTAATACAATCTCGTATATATTTTCACCAACAACCTGATGGCTACTATTAATTTGCACATTGATCTCCGGCTGCCAGTCCCAGTCCGTTAAAGCTTGCGGCGAATTCGGCGACTCAAATGAAACGTCTTTAAGATATATTTTTTGTATTAAAAATTGTTGGTTGTCTTCGCTCATATTTTTTCCTGATTCAATAGATGTTGTAAAAAAATTTAATAACTTACATTAGAAGTTATTATGTAGCCCATATGAAGCTGAACGCTTTATTATTTAGTGCTTTGATAACGGCATATTTGCCTCTTTCCAAGCCGCAATACCGCCATCCAGATTATTCACATTCTCAAATCCAGCCGTTTTTAGAAGCTTGATTGCACGCGTCGCTGTATTGCCAGTATTGCAATAAATCAATACCATTTTATTTTTGTAATCTGAATACTTACTCAGATTCGAATTTAAGTCCGTAAGCGATATATTCTTAGCGCCCTTAATATGGCCTTTGTTAAAATCTGCCGTGCTTCTAGTATCAATGACTAACGTTTCATCTTCATTGTTCATCAACCGGATAGCGACAGCTGGTGTAACAAACAGGCCTTTATTAGTCTGGTGATCAAGCTCAGCTTTAATCAGCATTATTAATACGCCAAATAGCGCAGCAAATAAAATTAAATTATTGGTTATAAATTCAGTGAGTTGATCCACTACGATACCTATGGCTAGTCTTATTCAGACGATTAAAAGCGTGATTATAAAACATTACGCCCAGAGAGTTAAATTCAGAGAATAGTAAGTATGGAGACAAATTCCGATAGCGGTGAAAATGCTACCAGAATTGTTCCATGTAAAGAATAAAAAGGCTTAGAAAATACAAAAATCAGAGCACTGAAAAGCGTGTATATAATGTCCTAAAAATTCAGGTGAATCTAAATACAAACAATTAGCGTGCTGCCGAACAGAACACTTCCTGCATCATGCCGATTAATCGCAACGTCCTGGTATCACCTACACGGTAATAAACTTTATTTGCGTCTTTACGTGAAGCTAAAATACCTTTATCACGCAGTATTGCCAAATGCTGAGAGATATTACTCTGTGAAGTGCCCACAGAATCAACGATATCCTGTACACTCACTTCCTGGTCGCCCAACGTGCATAATATCTTTAAGCGTAACGGGTGTGACATTGCTTTTAACGAACGTGACGCACGACTAATATCTTCTTCGCGTGTCATTAAATCTGGGTCATTGGGGTTTACAGCCATGGTTGTTGCCTCGTACATATGTGTTACTGAAAAAACGATGTTTAATAATATAATTAATAAAGCATACATTAATACACTTTTTTTTGAATTGAAATAGCAAAATATCTAAATTTGCGTAAATATTTTTACTCACCGCCTATTTTTGCTCGAATTATGACGGAACACTTTAGTTTTACTATGTTTTCTACACATACTGAGCCACGCCTTTTTTGTTCGATATTGTTACTTTTATGCCTTTTTTTCAGCGCAAGTACCGTTTATGCGTCAAAAAATGAAGATATGGTGCATTATCAGGGCAAATTGGAAAAACTCCAAAAAAGTATTAAAAAAATTCAGCAACACTTAAAAGGTAACAAAAAACAACGCAGCCATGTCCTTACCGAGCTTAAAAGACTCGAATTTAAAATTAGCAAAAATGCTATAAAACTCAAGACATTAACTAACAAAGTACAAAAGAGTATACAACATAAAAAACGGCTTGAAAGTGAAATATCAAAACTCAATAAGAGCCTGACCGCTCAGCGACAAGCACTATCCGAACAGATGCGCTCAGCCTACAGCATGGGGCACCAACAAAACTTAAAGATGCTATTAAACCAACAAGATCCAGCACAAGCTGGCCGCACACAGGAATATTTCAACTACCTAAACCGCGCCCGATCAGCGCAGATTACAGAGTTCAATCAGACAATCGACAAAAAATCACTGACTGAAACCGAGTTAAAACAAACACTTGTTACACAAAATGAACTACTGAGGGCACTAAAAAAGAAAAAAAGAGAACGCCAGCAGCAACGACTAAAACGTAAAAATCTACTCACCGAGTTAAGTAATAAAATTGAAAATCAGGAAAACACCCTGAGTAGCCTGGAAAACAGTCGGGGAAGAATCGAAAATTTGCTCAAATCATTGGGTGAATTACTCGCCGACATTCCCACCAATCCATCTGAACAGCAGCCGTTCAAATCATTAAAGGGCAAGCTGCCCTGGCCTTCCAAAGGGCATTTTCTTGGAAAATTTGGCCAATCGAAAAACTACGGTGATCTCAAATGGAACGGAGTATTAATCAAGGCCAATTACGGCACACCCGTTCAGGTAGTAAGCCATGGTCGTGTCGCCTTTTCGGACTGGTTACAAGGTTTTGGCTTCATAACCATTGTCGACCACGGCGATGGTTATATGAGCTTGTATGGCAATAGCGAGTCTTTATTTAAACAAGCGGGAGACTGGGTACAGGCGGGCGAAATCATTGCCACAGCGGGAGACAGCGGCGGGCAACCGCAAAGCGGCGTGTATTTTGAGATTCGCTCACGCGGAAAACCCGTGGACCCGTCAAAATGGTGTAATACTAAAGCATCTCATTCAACAAACGTCATATAAAATAAAGACTTACAAAATTAGTCCTGCTCTTATTATTTATCGCGGAACAAGCTGGCTTTAATCCCTTCTAAGAACTAATATCTATATATTATATTTAGTTTGTTCTTATGCAGCCGGAAACAGCCACAAAAGCACAAATCTCTATCCATCTATAAGTGGTATTTTTACCGGAGTTATTTATGAGTAATCGTTACAAGACCGTTCTGGTTATGGTCTTTGGTATTTTTGTTGGTGTATCCGTTTCACTGACCAGCAGTGTATTAGCCGATAAAAAGGCGGCGGAATCAACCGGTCTTCCACTCAATGAATTACGTAATTTTTCTGATATTTTTGCCCGTATCAAAACCGATTATGTTGAAGATGTCGATGACAAAACACTGTTAGAAAATGCCATCCGCGGAATGTTAACCGGATTGGACCCTCATTCTACCTACCTGAACCCAGATGAATATAAAGAGTTAAAAATTGGTACCACAGGTAAATTTGGTGGTCTGGGCATTCAAGTTGGTATGGAAGACGGATTTGTAAAAGTAATTTCACCTATCGACGATACCCCTGCGTATCGTGCCGGCCTGGAATCGGGCGACTTGATTATTCGACTGAATGAAAAATCTGTTAAAGGCATGACATTAAACGACGCAGTAAAAATTATGCGTGGCGACCCAGGCACGGATATTACATTGACCGTCATACGTGAAGGTGCCGATAAACCATTACCCTTCACCGTAACCCGTGACATCATCTCTGTTAAAAGTGTTAAAAGTCGAATTCTTGAACCGGATTATGGTTATGTCCGAATCAGTAATTTTCAGTCTAAAACAGCACGCGATTTAGTTAGCGAAATCAGCAAACTGAAAAAACAAAATAAGAACGAGCTCAAAGGGCTGGTACTCGATCTACGCAATAACCCCGGTGGCGTCCTAAGCGCAGCGGCAGATGTTTCTGATGCTTTTATTAATAATGGAAAACTGGTTTACACCAAAGGTCGAATCAATAACTCAGAGTTTGAATTTAATGCAAAACCTGGTGATATCATGAACGGTCTACCACTGGTCGTCTTGATTAATGGCGGCTCTGCCTCTGCTTCTGAAATTGTCGCCGGCGCGTTGCAAGATCACAGACGTGCTGTTGTCATGGGTAGCAAATCATTTGGTAAAGGGTCAGTTCAAACCATCCAGGAGCTTCGCAGCGGTGGCGCTGTAAAAATAACCACTGCTCGTTACTTCACGCCAAGTGGTCGCTCTATTCAAGGTGAAGGCATTACCCCAGACATCGTACTTGATCGTTATGAAATTAAAGACACCGAAGACAATGCTGCTTTCCGTATAAAAGAATCTGACCTGAACGGTAGCATCAGCAACCCAACCAAGTCTCAGGAAGCGATTAAAAAAGCTGAAGAAGAAGGCAAAAAAGATGCACAGGAAAACCCCAAAATAAAAGCATCAGATGATTTCCAGTTGTTTGAAGCACTGGTACTATTAAAAGGCTTAAGCATCCTGGCTAAAATATAACTTTCATTAGTATTAAATTAACAGGGACGTTAATTAACTAAGATACATGCACCGATCGTTTTCATTTTCATCAATGACTTCACTCCGATCATTTACTCATCGCGCTCTCATTCTTTGCTCATTTACAATCACGCCCGTCTGTGCTGAAAAATATGCCAGTATCATAATTGATGACCTCGGCAACAATCTTGAACACGGGCGAGATGTCATTGAACTGCCCGCCGCGTTAACCATCGCAATACTTCCAAAAACGACTTATGCAAGAGAACTGGCACGCCTGGCAACAAAACAAAATAAAGAAGTCATGTTACATCTGCCCATGCAATCGGTAGAGCATCATAAACACTCGCCCGGCACCCTCAATCTACACATGACAAAAAATGAATTTAATAAACAGCTACGTCAAAATTTAAACTCAGTGCCCTACGTACGCGGCGTAAACAACCACATGGGCAGTCTGTTGACGCGCCATCCAGGACACATGACATGGTTAATGGATGAGCTTTCAAAACATGGCGAACTCTATTTTATTGATAGCAAGACAACGAATAAATCGATTGCAGATAAAATGGCTGTCGAACAGAACATTCCAAGTCTGTCACGTGATTTCTTTCTTGATCCCGATGAAGAAGAGAATACACTGCGCATTCAATTTGATCGATTTATTAATAAAATAAATCAACGTGGTTACGCATTAGCTATTGCACACCCATACCCAAAAACCATACAATTTTTACAACGCCACTTAAAAGAATTAGAAGAACAGGACATAAAATTATTGCCTGTCTCAAAATTAATTAGCACGGCTAAACGTTCCGCCGGCGGCGATACTAAAACGGAAAATAAACATGTCGCATGTACTGGTCCCACTTGCTCAAGGTTGTGAAGAACTCGAAGCCATAACCATCACCGATCTACTGGTGCGCGCCGGCGTTACGGTCACCACCTGCGGCCTTGATGAACAGCCAGTAAAGGCTTCGCGAGGCACTACTATCATTCCTGATACCAGCATTGATAAAGTAATGGATATCGCTTTCGACCTTATCGTCCTACCCGGCGGGTTACCCGGATCGGATCATTTACGCGATAACGAACAAATTCAATTATTGATTAAAAAACAAGCCTCAAGCAATAAGTACATCGCCGCTATCTGTGCAGCACCAAAAGCACTGGCCAAAGCCGGTCTATTAGAAGGGAAAACGGCCACCAGCTTTCCCGGTGTACTGGCAGCGCTGGAAAATGAAACCATTACTATCTCTGAGAATGCCGTAGAAATAGACGGCAATATTGTTACATCACGAAGTGTGGGGACAGCCATGGATTTTGCTTTGAGCCTGATCGAGCTACTAGAAGGCAAAGAAAAACGTGACGAAATTAATCAGCAACTTGCTAGATAGATAATATACCCTTTTTATTCAACTACTTAGCCATGTAGATACCCCTATCAAACGTGGTATTTATAATCTTCTCAATATTCGATAAAATACCTGATTAAATTACTAGGTTATTATTATTTTTTTATTTATAGGTATACCCCATGCAAGCAGAAGTTAACGGACAAATGATTCAGCTCAGTGAAGCTGGCTGGTTAGAAAATTTAGATGAGTGGAGCGAAGATCTCGCTGTAGAAATCGCCAAAAACGAAAAAATCGTAGATGGACTGACTCAGGAACACTGGGACATCATCAAAGAAGCACGTGAATATTTTCAGGATAACGGTAGCGTTTGTGAACCACGCTCCTTCTCAAAAATCATGAAGAAAAAATACGGCAAAGACCGTAGTGATCAGAAATATATCTACTCTTTATTTCCAACAGGTCTAATTAAGTGTGCGAACAAGATTGCTGGTTTGCCACGCCCTAAAGGTTGTAGTTAATCTTCAACTCTGGTGACTTGTCGGGTTAGCGGTCTGCTGACTCGGCAATTGCTCCTGCATTGCCACTCTACTACTGTCCATTCCTGGACATACTGCGAGTGCCTTAATATCAGCAGATTAATTAATCTGTCATTCCCGAAAGAGTCACTCGACTGCGGGGCGAATACCGCACCCCTTCGAGGCTGCCGTGATCAATTATTCCAGACAATTTATTTACACCTACAAATAACCATAAACAGCAAAACAATTCCCATTACCAAATATAAAGAGTAAAATTTAAACAAATCAGAATAAAAATTCACATGGCTATCTTGGAGAATCAGACATGGATGCTGCTCTCAACTATTTACAAAACACGTTCGGCTACTCAGAATTTCGCCTACAACAAAGCGAGATAATACAAACCCTGATTGATGGCGGTGACGCTGTTGCGCTAATGCCAACGGGCGGCGGCAAGTCACTGTGTTATCAAATTCCTTCTCTGGTTCGAAACGGCACCGGTATTATCGTCTCGCCGCTGATTGCACTCATGCATGACCAGGTTGTCGCCTTACAACAACTTGGTATTAATGCGGCTTACCTTAACTCTACACTCGATGCAAAAACTGCACGACAGACTGAGCAAGATTTAATTGCAGGCAAGCTAGACATGTTGTATGTCGCACCTGAGCGACTGAACACCGGTGGCTTCCTGCACTTGTTATCACGAACCACTATTTCACTCTTCGCCATCGACGAAGCCCACTGCGTATCTCAATGGGGGCATGATTTTCGCCCGGACTACATCCAGCTATCGCTGCTTCATGAGCAATTTCCCGATATCCCTCGAATCGCACTGACGGCAACGGCAGATGAAAAAACTCGCGCCGAAATAAAACATCGCCTGGCACTGGATGAGGCCAGCGAATACATTTCCAGTTTCGATCGTCCTAATATCTGTTATCGAATTACTGAAGCACAAAGCAATGCAAAATCTGCATTATTACGCTTCATTCAAAATGAACATGAAAATGATTCCGGTATCGTTTATTGTCTATCCAGAAAAAAAGTTGAAACCATTGCTGACTGGTTAACAGAAAAAGGTCTAATCGCATTGCCTTATCACGCCGGCTTACCCAACAAGATAAAAGAAGAACACCAACACCGATTCCTCAACGAAGAAGCAGTCATCATAGTTGCCACCATCGCGTTCGGTATGGGCATCGACAAACCTGACGTACGTTTTGTCGCTCACCTTAATCTACCGAAAAGTATGGAAGCCTACTATCAGGAAACCGGTCGTGCGGGTCGTGATGGCCTGCCCGCCAATGCCTGGATGAGTTATGGCTTACAGGATGTCATTACATTGAAACAGATGATGTCAACATCAAACGCTGAAGAGCAATACAAACGTGTCGAACAACACAAACTGGAAGCCATGTTAGGGTTTACCGAGATTATCAGCTGTCGTCGACAAGCACTGCTCAAATACTTCGATGAAGTTCTAGATAAGCCTTGTGGCAATTGCGATAACTGCCTGACCCCTGCAGAAACATGGGATGCCACTGTTGCTGCACAAAAAGCATTATCTTGTGTACACCGTACCGGACAACGTTTCGGCGTGAGCTATCTGGCAGAGGTATTACTCGGCAAAGACAATAAACGTATTCAGCAATTTGGTCATAATAATTTAAGTGTGTACGGCATCGGCAAAGAGTATGACGCAAAACAATGGCGCAACATTTTCCGCCAGTTAATTAGTCGGAATTTACTGGCCGTTGATATCGAAGGACACGGTAGTCTGCTTTTAACTGAACAGTGTCGTTCAGTATTAAAGGGTGAACAAACACTGCACCTTCGCAAAGAAAGCAAACGCGCCAAATCTTCTCGTAAAGGACGCAAATCATATAATACGGAAAATAAATCGAATGGTATTTTATGGGAAGCACTGCGCGCCTGCCGCAAAGCAATAGCGGAAGAAAATGATGTTCCACCTTTTGTTATCTTTCATGATGCAACATTATCTGAAATGATGGAACGACAACCGGCCAACGAAGAACAATTTTTACGACTCACTGGTGTAGGCGAAAGCAAACTAGAAAAATATTCTGCTGCTTTTCTTAAAGTCATCAGTGAACATACAGACAACGAAGTTCAGGATGTGTCCGACACCGTAAACGAAAGTTTATTGTTATTTCGCAGCGGTCTGGACCCTTACGCTATTGCTAAACAACGCAATATCAAACCAACAACGGTTTACACACACCTTGCCAACTGCATCGAAATGGGCGAACTAAAATTAAAAGAAGTGATTGATCTAAACGAACAAGATATTACTATCATTCATGAAACACTGTTAAGTACTGATGATGGCAGTAGAAAAATAAAACCTGCTTATGATGCACTTGATGGCATGTTTGATTATTATACAATTCGTTGTGTGCAAGCGGCGGTTATTCCTGAATAAAAACTAAGCAAAGGTCTGCTTCCAACACAGGCTGTGTGAAAACACTAACAAGGATATAATAGGTCTTTCCAATGTGAGGCTATCTAATGAGTGGATTCATACAGGGCGAAGCCCGGCACCAAACCACCTTATTTCCTGAAGCGCTCGATGATTACATTGCGGAAGAAAACCCTATCCGTGTTATCGACACCTTTGTCGATAGCCTCGATCTTGCCAACTTGGGTTTCAAAACCATCCCTGCAGATACGGGTCGACCTGCCTATCATCCATCAATGATGCTTAAGTTATTTATATACGGTTACCTGAACCGTATCCAGTC
>UOFE01000031.1_pt1 | contig 92022 bp, 89 predicted proteins | sample 1988381 | NCBI WGS metagenome assembly UOFE01 (sample SAMEA4712194, study PRJEB27164) | hydrothermal vent metagenome | biome: marine basaltic hydrothermal vent biome; feature: marine hydrothermal vent; material: mineral | place: Pacific Ocean | collected 2011-06-14/2011-07-23 | depth 1689 m
TTGTTAACGGTCTCTCAAATGAGGAGCCAGGCGCTCATCGAACTGCTGTATAGAAAAGCTTTAGTTGCGGCTAAAGCCTGGGTCTCACTTTACCCAAAACAGGTGTTATTATCCATACAAGGCGCTGCCGCTGAACCAGGTCGTTAGGGGAATAATAGGAGAAATTATGAAATTAGATACTGGAGAAATATTAGAGCTTGATATAAAACCAAATGAAAAAATATTGGTTATTTGGTTTCTTACAAAAACGATAACTTATTCAGTTGCAACAATGTTTTTTGTTTTTATGGCATTGTTCTTTATTAACACTGTGAGTTTAGCTTCAGATATAGAATTAAAAAAAGAAAGCAACGTTGAAATAAATAAAAATATCGAAATAATTGAAACACCCGAAGATAAAACCAACAAGAATAAAATCGATCACCCTTTCACTATTATGGTTGATTATTGGGGTTGGGCGCTTGCTCTTGTAGGGCTTGCTTCAATAATCATACAAATATATTTAATTTTTCTTAGGAAAACCTATCGATATATTATAACCAATCGAAGGTGTATATTTGTTGGCGGCATTTTAAAAAGAATTGAAAGAACAGTGCCATATAAAAAAATTACCGATATACAAAGGTCTCAAAATATTATAGAACGCATGCTTGGGATATGGAATGTTCAAATATTTACACCAGGAACAGCAAGTATGCAAATAGGGCAAGCCAAAGCAAGAGCAGAGCTTAATTTTGATGGCTTACTAAATAGTGAAGAATTATATGAAGCTATCAATAAACACACGCAGGTCAATTAAAAAATCCCTGGCAAATAGCTCCACCGGACAATTCAAAGCGGCACTTTTTTTGCGAAAAAAACCGCAAAAACGTTCCACTTTTAATTGCCGGTGAGCAAGGCGTTAGCAAAGGAAAGATATGGATATAAGTTGGATACAAACTGTTCTAGGAATTGTTCTAGGTTGGCAACTCCCAAACATACTCAATTTTTTTAAATTTTGGCTCTATTTACGCTGGAAACATCATTTTCTAGAAGGAACATGGAATTGCTATCACTACAGCATGGAAAACCACAGTGTGGTGTTTAGACATGAAGTCTGGGAAATAAAACGAAGCTCTTTTGGGGGGCTGAAAATAACAACATTTGATAAAGATAGGCCAGGTCTAATATATAAGACAATTGTTAAATATGAAAAAGGATATCTACTTCTTAACTTCAGCGGAGAAAAACATTCTGAAGAATGGCAAGCGCGATTAAATGAATTAATACCTAGTAGTAATTCACAAATGCGTGGCATCATGGTATCTCTAGACTTCGACCGACACCCATACTCCACACCTCTCATAGTGACAGAAAAGGAGATCGAACTAGATGAAGCAAAAAATCTCATAAAATGTATTGCAGGATTTGATACTCAATCATATTCAATTCGCATGACTGAAAAAATTGCTAACAAGTAAATTAACGCTGATCATTTTTTCTTACGGTCAAAAGGCAGCCTTAAGAAAAAATGCCAGGTTATAAAAGCGTTAGTGCTACAAGGTATAAGTAAGTAGTAGGCGATCTGAAACAAGTTCATTCTCTAATGTTTGCCCAGCCATTTGAAATCTTTTAAGCATTGATCTTCCGACATTTACATAAATTTCTTCTTCAAACAGTCCACTCGGTATCGGTAGCTCGCAGTTCATCTTCCCAGATTTTTTTGTTCCATCAATACTCAGTGCAACATAGACACCGCGTAATTTACATTGTTCTATCTCTTCAAACAGTTCTTCTAATTTAAAGCCCTGACCACCATAAAGTATTGCTTGGCTATGTTTGTATGGTGGGTCACAATAAATTAAATCTCCCTTTTTTGCTGTACGCATTGATTCACGGTAGTCCATTAGTTCAAACTGAGTATTTTGAACTCTTTTATTCCATAAATCAGTTCGTTTATTAAAGCTTTCAGGTTTTACGGGGTCATGCACTCCGCATGGCGTTGACATATATCCATCCGCTTTTCTAAACCTAACCACCCCCCCATAACATGCCCTACATAAAAATAGTAAATCAGCACCGTTTGGGTTAGTGTTATAGGAGGCTTTTATCTTTTCATAGCCTTCTTTTTTAAAATCATCATGCGCTATTAACCATCTTTGTTTATACCAGTCCTTTAGAGTATCGGGGTCATCTTTAAGTGTTTTAAATATTTCTATTAACGGGGGAAAAGCATCAGATGCAAAAGCATTCATAGGTGAAAGAGTAGAAAGTATTGCGCCACTACCTAAAAAAGGTTCGTAATAGCGATTAAATTTGTCGGGAAAAGATCCGACAATTTCATGCGCAAAGCGCTGTTTATTTCCTACCCACTTTAAAAGCTGTGTTGAGAATGGTTTTATATATTTATGCGGGGCATCTTCAAAGAGTAATGCTTGTAACATAGCAGCGTCACCTAAATAATAAATTCAACACCAATAATATCCTAAATTGGGATATTCCGCAATAGGATATACAATGTCCGCTATGAGTGGCGGAACACAGACAGAAAAAGAAGCTTTACGTAATCTTTTAAGGCAACAACGTGACGAAGCAGGGCTTCGTCAAATTGATCTTGCCAAAAAGCTGGGCAAGCCCCAATCATACATTAGTAAGTACGAGTCAGGTGAAAAAAGCCTTGATATTCTGGAAGTTAAAGAAATCTGTGCAGTATTTGAAATTACGCTCTCTGATTTTTCTAAAAAACTTGAAGACAAAACATGAAAGCAAATACAGATTTTTCTAATATGCCAAAATCGTTCTGGGCAACTGTACGAAGTGTAAGCCAAAAGGTTGGGTATACAGTCAGAGGCAAAGGAATTGTTAAAGTCCCAGTAATAGATGAAATAACGCAAGCATTCAGTGACTTACATCTTGATTCTGATGTTATACAGAAAGAAGGAAAACCAACTCAGTTAGCTAGTGATCTGCTCTCATATTATGAATACCGTGCAGAGGTTCTTAATAATTATGTAGAACCTAGGTTAATGGATGCAAAACGAGCAAAATCAGAATTTGATGCACTATACAAAAAACTAAAACCTTCTTGTCCGTTACCTATGAATAAGCAGAAGGGAGATAAAAAAGCACCAGCATTTTTGACTTGTATTATTAACATGCTTGTAGAGGCAAACGCAGGAAAAATCCCTTGTGATTATGACCCTAGACAATTAACAACAGTCACAACAAATGGCGCACCGTTAAGAACACTAGCTAGAAGAGTAGATGGTGCATTCCCAAGCGTCGTTAACCCAACTGCAATATGGGAAATCAAGGAATATTATTACACCACTACTTTTGGTAGCAGAGTCGCAGATGGTGTTTATGAAACACTTCTTGATGGAATGGAGCTAGAGGAATTACACGAGCATGAAAATATTAAAGTATCACACTGTCTCATGATAGATGCTCATTATACTTGGTGGGATTGTGGCAAATCATATCTTTGCAGAATTATAGATATGATACATATGGGTTATGTAGATGAAGTTTTATTTGGGTATGAGGTTATTGAAAGGCTACCAACATTAGTAAAAGAATGGGCAGTTGCTATCAAAAATAAAAGCCCTAACAAATAGCTCCAGCAGATAATTTAAAGCATCACTTGTTTTGTTGTCGCAAAACAAGTGATGCTTTAAATTATCTGCTGAGCAAGGCGTTAGACTATAAAAATGGAAACTATTAACGTACTTATAAAAACTTGCCTGAGCAAGGATATTCAATAAGGGCGCAGTAAAAATCGCCGCTCCTGTTAATTGCGATGTTAGGCCACTAAAATTTCCCCTAAGAATAGGGATGAGAAATGAAATTCTTTGACATAGAGATAATTAACTATCTCAATCAGTTTTCTCAACTTTCCTGGACTTTTGATTTTACAGTGAAGTTTATTGCTGATAATCATTTAATCAAAGGAGGCGTTTTACTGGTAATTTTTTGGTGGGGGTGGTTTAGAGTCAGTAAAAATCAACAGTTTGTTCAAGTCCATTTAATTTCTACATTATTTGGCTGTTTTATTGCAATGCCTTTCGCAAGAGTTTTGGCACTATTGTTGCCGTTTATACCTCGGCCTTTACATGAAGAAAGTTTAAGTTTCCTATTGCCCTACAGCGTGAAACCAACAGTATTGGATGGATGGTCTTCATTCCCAAGTGATCATGCAGTATTATTTTATGCTTTATCTGCCGGGATGTTTTACATATCTAAAAAGGTTGGTATATTTGTGATTGTATACACAACTTTGTTTATAGGTTTGCCACGGATATATTTAGGCCTGCATTATCCTACTGACATAATTGGCGGTGCATTCATTGGAGTAGCTATTGTTTTACTATGCCAATCAAATTATTTTATTAAAAAAATATCTCAACCTGTTCTAGATTTTTCGAGTACAAAGCCCGAAATATTTTATCCCTTATTTTTCATAGCCACATATCAAATTGCCGATATGTTTGGCAGTGCCAGGTCTTTTATTTCGTTCTTAGGTCTAATTTTCAAAGCCACATTTGCCTAACAAAAAAATGCACTCGCGCAAACTAAAGCCTTGTTTCTAATGTTACTGGTCTCTAAGCGCAAACAGGCCCGGCGCATTGCGCCAATAACCTTTATAGTCCAGGCCGCAACCAAAACAATAACAATCGGGTAGCGGTAGTCCCCACCAGTCGGGTTTAAAACTGGCAATAGGTTTTCCATTGCGTTCTTTACGTGTTAGTACCGCAGACACGACTTTTTTTGCACCTTGTTCTTCACAGTAGGCGGTGACAGATTCCAGTGTAACGCCTTCATCCAGAATGTCGTCGAGTAAAAGAACGGTGCGTCCCGCTAGTGACTGGCTGGGCGTTTTTTTCCAGTGCAGGTCGCTTCCCGAGGTGGTCTCATGATAGCGGGTAACGTGAATGTAATCACATTGCAGGGGAAAATTGAGTTGCGGTAATAGCTGGCCGGTGAAGAATAAGCCACCATTCATCATTGGCAATACCAGCGGATTACTTTCAGACAGTACGGTCAAGTCCTGTGCTATTTGGGCGATGGTGTCTTGTACCTCTGGAATACTGTAAAGCTCTTCTGCTTCGTCAGGCCAGGTGATGATATTTTCTTGATCCATACGGTTTCTCCTCACTCTCCGGTTAATCTCCGGATTATCCTTAAATGTCGGCGTTAGCGCAATGTGTGGTTTAGGCGCCCTGTGATAGAGGTCTAATTTTCGATTGAGATTGATAGTAATTTCACAAAAATACCATATACTTGCTGGCATTATATTTAATGAGCATGGAAACTGAATGAATCACATACTGGTAACAGGCGGCGCGGGCATGATTGGCTCCAATCTGGTCAAACGACTGGCTGCTCAAGGAAATCGTGTCACTGTCGTTGATAATTTATGGCGCGGTAAAAAAGAATTTCTACTTAAGGATGATGGGCGTTATGCCATCGATATGGATAAAGACTTTCACGATATTGATTTGGCGATACCCGATTCACTTCTGCCGCTGCTGGGTGATGTCGATTATGTGATACACCTTGCCGATATCGTCGCGGGCATTAAATATGTATTCGCCAACCAGGGTAGTTTGTTTCGGCAAAATTTTCTTATTAATTCCAACGTGGTTGATTCGGTTCGCCAAAGTAAAATTAAAGGTTATGTGTATGTCGGTACGGCATGCAGTTTTCCCAAACATTTGCAGCACAGTGTCGATGCGCCGCCATTAAAAGAAGAGGATATCTATCCAGCAGCGCCTGAATCGGCGTATGGCTGGAGCAAGTTAATGGGCGAGTATGAAGCTTTATTGATGGAAGAAGAGTTGGGGATTCCGGTATCCATTCTGAGTTTGCATAATGTGTACGGTCCGCCGTGTGATTTTTCTGATGAAAGTGGTCAGGTTATCCCGTCATTGATGCGTAAAGCGATTCGATATCCTGATGAAGACTTTATTGTATGGGGTAGTGGTCAGCAGGGGCGAGCATTTGTTTATACCGAAGACATCGTTGATGCGCTTGTGCTTACTCTTGATAAAGGTATGGGGCAGGGCGTGATACAAATTGGCCCCGATGTTTGTATTACCATTAAAGAAATTGCCGAAACCGTTTCCAAAATTTCCGGTAAAGACATCAACATACAATACGACACCACAAAACCCGAAGGTGATCGTGGACGTTGTGCAGATTATAGTAAAGCAAGACGAATTCTGGGATGGGAGCCAAACACGTCATTACATGATGGTTTGGCATCAACCTATGAGTGGATTCTCAAGCGCATGCAATAACCCGGCGCATGAAATTAGGCATAAACATTATTCGTCTGAGCCGTAAATTTACCGGTGTAGGACGATACATAGAATGTCTGCTCAACGAATGGTCACAGATGGATGTGCCATTCGACGAAATCATTCTTTACACTCATACCGATATCGAGCAGGCGAATGTTATTTTTCCGCTCGACTCGTTTACTATAAAAAAAATAGGGCAGCCGGCGGCTGATCCGTTATGGGAATGGCGCTCACTTCGAAATCGCCCTGAAGTCGCCCTGATGTTTTTCCCTGCCTATACCATTCCCGCTGGTAATCAAAACCGCTGTGTTGTTACTTACCACGGGCCGGCTGAAAATAAACTGGCAAGTAAAGAAGGCTTGCGTAGTTATTTGTATAACAAGTTATATCGTTATAGCGCGCAACGTTCTGATCATGTACTGGTTGTATCCGATGCAGTTAAACAACGGGTATTAAATCATTTTGATGTGACCGAAGAAAAAATAACGACCACCTTGTTAGCTGCGAGTACTTTGTTCCATAAAATTGATGATGTGCAAATTTTGAAACAGGTACGTCAACAGTATATGGGGTCAGATGCACCGTTCATATTTTTTGTTGGTAAATTATCGCGTCGTCATTTTATTCCGGAGTTGATAGACGCTTTTGCCAGCATCGCACATTTATCCAGGCATAAGCTACTCATTGCCGGGCCGGATTATCTGAATGTCGATGTGCCACAACGAGCGAAAGATTTGGGGCTGGAAGAGCGAATTATTTATCTGCCCTATATCGAGCACCGGGAGTTGGCGAAGGTTTATAACGCAGCTGACTTTTTTATTTTTCCAGCTTCAGATATCGAAGGGTTTGGTTTGCCGGTTATCGAGGCGATGTCATGCGGCACACCGACTATCACTTCCAACAAAGGTAGTATCCCTGAATTTGCTACGGGCGCAACGCTGTTAGTTGAGTCGAATACCAGTGAAGCACTGGCGTTAGCGATGTCTCGATTATTGCAAGATGAAGACTACAAAACTGAGCTTGGTGGCAAAGGCCTTGAGCGCGCAAAAACAATCTCCTGGCGTCTGACTGCGGAGAAAACCATGGATGAACTCTGGCGAGTGGCGAACACCGGGCGTTAAGTCATAGTTTAAGGTGAATATAGCCAATAAAGAGTCGCATATTTCAGCGATTTTCTAACGATTCTGCTATAAACTATTATCTGCTTACAGGTATTAATAACCCTTTGATACGTAATGGTGAATGTAACTATTGGGGTAAAGCGAATCATGCATTTGATTGGCTATTTTATGGAAAAATATTGAGGAAAATATGATGGGAACAATTAAACGCATAATCAGACATCTAAAAATGTTTATGCGATCACGGTCACGTAAAGCCAGGCAAACGCCGCCTTTCTTAGTTGTGTTCATCAACTCTGTTTGTAACCTTACCTGCGAACACTGTTTTTACTGGAAGAACCTTAACCAACGTAATGACCTGGAAGTAGAAGAGTTCGAAAAACTTTCTCTGGAGCTTGGTAATTTTGAGCATTTAAACCTTTCCGGTGGTGAGCCTTTTATCCATAAACAATTTGCGCAAATTGTGCAATTCTTTATCGACAATAACGGTGTGAAAGAAGTTTATGTGCCGACCAATGCTTACTTTACCGAGCGCACAGAAAAACAATTAAGGCAGCTATTGAAAGCAAACACGCCAGAGCAGCTTAGCTTGTTCGTATGTGAGATATCACTTGATGGGACGCAGGCGTTTCATGATGAATTTCGTGGCAATCCAAAATCTTTTTCTAAAGCAATGGAAACCTACGATATGTTGGCGGAGCTTCAAAAAGAAGATTCTCGCCTGCAGATACATTGCATCAGTACCGCAACTGATACCAATATGAAAGAAATTTGGGATCTCACTGAATTTTTGTATGAACGTTGTCCGGCGATGGATCACCATAACCTGGCGATTATCCGTGGCGATAGAAAGGATCCGTCATTGCAAGGTCCTTCCTTGAATCAGTATGAAGATTTATATCAGCACATAGCCAAAGTCTGGAAAGCCAAAGAAGAAGAGCGTTATGGTTCGATTGTTGAGCCTATGTTGCAATGGGGTAAATTAAAAGTTATTAGTGAAGAAAAGCAATCTATAAGTTGTACTGCGGGGAATATGACAGGTGTCGTTTATGCGAATGGCGACGTCAGTCTTTGCGAAATTCATGAACCAATAGGCAATCTCCGTGACAATACATTTTTCGAAATTTGGGATTCGAAAAAAGCCAATATGTTACGAGCAGAAATCGAAGCCAAAAAATGTCATTGTACGACTGAAGTGTTTTTATGGCCTAGCATCGTGTATCAACCTATTGAACTTATGCGAGCATTTTTTGGTATTCGAAATAAATGGAAAAACCAGTAGGGTTAGCACCGGCATTATTGCCTGCTAATCAAAAACTCGATTTTGTCTGCCCGCTTTGTAAAGGCGCGTTGAGCACATCAAGTACGCATTTTCAGTGTTTGCCCTGTGAGCGAGATTATCCCGTTGAATCGGGCATACCTGACTTTCGTGTTTTCCCCGACCCTTATCTCACCTTCACGGAAGACCATGATCGAACACAGATTGTGCTGGAAGCACTCGACCGGTTACCGCTGAGAGAGCTGCTGACTTATTATTGGAGTTACAGTGATGTGACGCCACCGTTGCTAAGAGCAAAGTTTGTCGAAAATGCCATGCAAGGTGAAGCGCGTGGTCAGCGATTATTTGACCTGGTCACAGAGCAAGGCACTAAACTGCCAAAACGATTAGTTGATATCGGATGCGGTACGGGTAACTTTTTAGCAATAGCGGCTCGCCATGTTGAGCAGCCCATTGGTGTTGATATTGCGATGCGATGGTTACATCTAAGTCGCCGTCGATTTCTTGATGACGGCCTTGAAGTGCCAGCACTGGTTTGTTGTTGTGCAGAATATTTGCCATTTAAACCAGAGTCATTTGATGCCGTAGTTATCGCCTCAACGTTTGAATTTTTACGCAGTCCGGAAGAGTCGTTAATAGAGCTAAAGCGAACACTTGATGCAGATGGCCGATGTCTGATTAATACAGTAAACCGTTTCTCACTGGCAAAAAATCCTTATGCACATCTATGGGGAGTGGGTTTTTTACCAAAGTCATGGCAAGTGGCTTATGTTCGTAAACGACGCGATGCCAGCTTTGAAAACATTACCTTGTTTTCTTATTCACGTCTTAAAAAAATAGCGAACCAGTCTTTTTGCAATGTCGACATCGCATTGGCAGATATTAGTGATAACACTTTAATCACCTTGCCGGCACGGACACAATTCTTAGTAAAAGTTTATCGCTTATTAAAAAATCTTCCTGTTATCCGGCAGCTGCTTAAGCAGGTGGCGCCTGAATGGGATATGACTCTGGCTCGGCCTAAACCTAAAAGTACATAGATAATGTCAAACGATAAATCTCTCTCAATCGTTATCGCCTCATTTAGTTCTATCGATCATCTGCAGCGATGTCTGAAAAGTTTGCAGATAAGTGATGTGACAGCAGAAATTATTGTTTCGACGTGTTTGTCAGAAAAAAAAATGCAGGCAGTGCAGCAACATTTTGATATTCAGGTCGTGTTCAACCCTGACGAACAGGATCTTGACTCGATTCGTCTTAGAGAGACACGCGTGTTTAGATTGCGTAGCGCTGGTGTCAAAGTGGCAACAGGCGATGTCATTATGATGTTAGAAGATCATTGTGAGGTAGGCGCAACATGGTTGCCCGCAATGTGCGATGCTTTGAAAAATAAAACTTGTCTCGCAGGTGGTCCAATTGCTAATGGTGCCAGTAAAAGTTTGTTTCACTGGGCATTGTACTGGTCGGAATATGCCGCAATGATGCCACCGATGCCTAACGACCAGGTGACCTATCTGTCTGCAGTAAATAGCGCATATTATAAATCAGAGCTGGACGCCTGTAAGTCAGTCTGGCAGGGCGGATTTTATGATAACGAAGTGCATGATGCATTGATTAAAAAGGGTGCAAAACTTTGTCTTGCAAAAAACGCTATTGTTACCACAAGACTACCATTTACATTTAAACAGGCGTTTGTGCATTTGTTTACGGGTGGTTTACGTTACGGCGCATATCGTGGTGGCGGTCATTGGAGTATGTCGCGTTTTATGCGATTGTTTACAACATTACTGGTACCAGCGGTTCTGTCTACCCGTGTCTTAAAATATGTGAGGTCGCGTCAGCCGCAAAGTTTGACTACGTTCCTTCTATCGTTTCCGATATTATATGTTCTATTAACCGCCTGGGGTGTTGGGGAATTAGTGGGGACATTGTCCGGGACGCCCACTGCGAAGTTTGGCGAAGCAAACATTGAGTAGAATCAAGAAAAGCAAATGAAAATCCCAAGTTTTAGGCTTAACGAATATCCGTTACAGAAAGTCCTGCGCGTAAAATATCAACATGCTTGTCACGAGTGCCGACTGCATGAACGCGGGCACTTGCAGTTCCAGATCCGGTTCCCTTTCTACCTCGGTAGGTCTTGCCCAGCTGGACATCGGTAAAACCGACATCTTGCATCATCAGAGACAAGGTATAGGGTGTTGGTAGAAACCAGTTCCAGCCGCTTTGGCTTATATTCTTTTTGCTTTCGAGTATACCGACCCTCGGTCCATGGTACGCAATCAGTGGTTCGGTGGAATCATGAACGGCTGTTTCCATAAGGCATTTACCGCCGTCTTTCAGGCAATTGTATGTTATCCGTAATGCAAGAATGGGATCGGTGACGTGATATAGGACACCGGCGAACAGAACAAAATCGAATGAGTCCTGAAACTCGTCCGTGGTGCAGTCGTATAGTGACATGTTTCGTGGTTCGAGATTTTCAATCGCGAAGCTGTGTTTTAAATATTCAAGGCAGTCGATGTATTTTTTTACTTCTTCGACGGCGACAACTTTTGCTCCCATCGCTGCGAGCAGCAGGCTTGTCCCGCCAGTCCAGCATCCAATATCGAGAATCTTTAGCCCTTCGAGTGATTTTGGCAAGACTTTGAATATATCAAGAAAGGTCATGATGAGCGCTATATGGCTTTCTCCGACCTGACCCTTGAGTTTGAAATCACCGAAATCGTGGTTATGCCCCCAATGAAAATTGATAGAAAGGTCGCGTTGCCCTTTCAGGTTTTGGTAGCCTTCCATCTCATAATCATTAAGATCCAGAAATTCATCGATTCTCTTGCGAAAAGTTGCGGGATCAGTGTTAACAAGGTTATCAGTTTGATAGCGTTGCATGAGATCTTGTACGAACTCGTATGATGGCATGGCATCAAATCGAGTCTGTGTTCCAAGTATGTCTACAAGTGTTTGTGGAGCCAGGTCTCTGATCCACTGAGGTGCGATACGGTGTAATGAGTCAACTATCAAGATATATTATCCCTGCTAAAATTATCGTCGTTATTTCTTTCCAGAAATTATTCTGACCAAATATACTATGATGCATGCATGTGTGCAACTTGATTAATTTTTAAGCAATATTTTTATCTGGGTTCAGTAGATTTATTATTGTAAAAGTTATCTGGTTATTTGTGGCCGAATTTAATTTTTATAATACCCGGATTTATTTGGATTCGTCTGTACACAAAAATAGCCATTAAGATGTTTGACAATATAAAACTTGCCGTGGTAGCCGTTGCGGCACCATTTAGCCCCCATTGCGGAATTAATATAGTATTTAATAGAATATTTAGTGCAGCACTGAGCGCTAAGGCTAGGGTGGCATCTCGTTCATGATGTGTCATTACCAGTAACAATATTACCGGCCCCATGATGACGCTTGCTATTTTTCCTATACTGAGGATATTTAATGCCAGTTGGCCTTGAGTAAACTCTGTTCCAAAAATTAGCAGGAACCAGTATCCAAATATTATAAACCCTAGTGCTATAGGTAGTGATAATGCTGCAGTAATCCACGTGCTTTTTGTGATGATGCGCTGGAGTCGTTCTGTATCATGGCTGGTATAGAGTTTAGCTATCGTTGGCCCCAGAGCAGCGTGGATAGGAATCATTAGAAAGGTAATGAACTCGGCGCCACGTGAGGCGATGCTGTAGATGCCAACAGAATCAGTGCCGGTTATTGCACCCAGCATCAATATATCAGCCCGTGAGTTTATTATGTTTAGACCGCCCATAAATAATAGAACAAGCGCACTGCGTAACCATATCTTTTTTTCATATTTAATTTTCGACTGTTTGACATTAGCCGGGATGGTTTTTCGCAATAAATATATACTGGTAAACAAGGCTGCAAATGTAGCTAAAATCTGTATAAAAACTACCCAGTAGGCATCGAAGTGTTCTTTGAATAAAACATAGAGTGCACCTGTTAGCAGGATAAATATCAGCGGCTGAATAATCGCTTCTGGAAGAGAGCCGATTACCACACGATGAAACCCCTGCATTGTCGATTGTTGCAGTCGTATATAGGTAAGTATTGGCAGCAGTATAAGTGCAAGCCATAATATGTCCAGTGATTCTGTATTAATTTTCGGTTTGAGAAAAAATGTTATCGCGATAACCAGGATGATGGTTGCTAAAGAAGCGCTGAGGACGATGAGATTCGTCCAGCGCACCAGTCCTCTAATCAGACCCCATTCTGATTGTTCATGGTATGAAGCCACATTCCTGACGAGCATGCGAGGCAGTCCCATCCCGGCGGGCATGCTTAAAGCAAGTATCCACGTAAGGACATACATGTAGACACCGTATTCAGCAGCGCCTAAAGAGCGAGCAAGAATAACGCTGAGAATAAATAACAGAATATTTGAACCAACATTAATACCGAATGCTCCAGAAGCTCCCTTAACAAGGTGTTGAGTGATGCTGTCTGAGCCCTCTTTCCCCCGTAGGGTTTGAAGGATCTCATGTATGTGCTGCTTTATTATTTGAAACATAGTTGATTATTAGCCTGGAGTGTATGGGGCGAGCACGTTTTTAGCGCAAAAATATATTGGCATCTTTTTCGATTGTTTTTACGATAAGTTCTGCAAACGTTTCTTTTGAGTATGGCTGAAAGGCAGGAGAAGCGAGAAAGTTTTTTGCATTTTCGCGATAACGTTGAATGTCATCTGTGGTGAGTGATTTCAGATGAGACAGCAGCTCTTCGTAACCATTAAATGATCTCATATCGATAAAACAATTTTCCGGGATGCGTTCTGATATATCGGGAGAGCCAAGATAAATGGGGATGGTGCCGGTAAAGAAACAATCAAATATTTTTTCAGTCACCCATCCTTTGATGATCATGTTTTCAAAACATAGTGCAAAGTTGTATTCGCTTAAGACCTCAGATTTTGAATCTGCGGCGCCTTTGTAAACTTTTCTGGCGGCGACTAGCAATGGATTGGGAAAAACTTTTTGCCACAGTATTTGAATGTCACGTTTTATCTTTCTAAAAGTATAAGGGATGTGACCTTGCCCGAGTTGAATGGATGGCAGGTTCCATTCGCGACCATATAAATCGATATCATTGCTTTGGCTGAAATATTGCACAGCACGCATACGTTCCGTGTACAGTTCCTGCCAATAGATGGCGGGCAATTTGTTGGAGTTCATCATCATCAGAAATTTTCTGTCGGTTCTGGACCAGTGTTTTTCATGTACGGCATCATATGACTGTGGCCAGCAGAATGTTTCGATGTTTATTTTCTCACCGATGAAACGTTGCAGAGAATCACTGTCGCTCCAGGAAAACATATGTTTGAAATAATGTTGTGCATCTCGCATCCGTTTGTATTGCCTAGGGTCGACAATAGGGCATTCCATGGCAAAAAAAGACGAGACGATGACATCTGGTCTTTTTGATAGTTTCTGGTAATTGTCCAGTATGCCAAGCGACAAATATATTTTTATTTCGTCGTTGTTCTCATCGGGTATCAGGTCGGCAGTATGGATTGGAATGTTTTTTTTGTTAAAAAAATCCTGCAAGGTAACGTAGGGTGCCATCAGGTCATCACCCAGTTGCCCACTGTACGAGAAGAGTCGATCATTCAGAAAATGATGAGAGGGTGGGTCGATGTATACAGCGATTTTTTTATTCATGTGTGCAGGCGCGAGTTCCTTAACCCTTGTTTTTATCGCTGTGCCAGCGTTTTTCAAACAAGCCAGCGATAAACGGTATTCTTGGTATGCGACATATAATAGATAACAGTAGATAGAGTATGAATAATCTGCCGCGTTGGATGCGTTGGCTACCTAATAATTCTGACATTTTTATCTGACGTAATCGTTTTCTGCACAATGCCAATTCGTTTTTTATGTAAGCGTTGATCGTAACCATCAATAAGTCTTCTGACCAGTGTGCGCGGTTGGCTTTCAGCGAATCCGTTCTGGCGAGCGAGAGTCCACCACTATCTAGATGGTTTTGCATGATTCGAAAATGAATTTCAGTTTCGGTTCTCAGGCGGTAGTAATTCTGTGACAGGTTGCCGTGGTCGTGACGATAATATTGCAGATGTTCTTCGATTATTCCTAAATCATATGATTTGGCAATGCGTGCCCACATTTCAAGGTCGCCAGCGATACCGAATTCTTCTTCATTGTATAGTCCGACATCAAAATAGACGTTTCTCCTGACCATGCTGGTAGGCCCTATCAGGAAAACATTCTTATAGGTTAGCAGCGCATTAAGTATGGCCTCGTAATCAAAAGGCCCTCCGCCAGTAACGGCTTGAGGAAGTGTCAATTGGTTGTATACCTTGCCTCGCCCATCAATAAAAATATCCATGCAGAAAACTGCGCCAGCCGATCGGTTTTGTATCAGATAGTGTGCTTCTTTTTCTACGATGTCAGGTTTGTAAATATCATCAGCATGATAGACACATACAAATTCACCTTTCGTTTTTTCAATACCTTTATTGACATTGCCAAACTGACCTAGATTATTTTCGTTTCTTATGTGTGTTATTTTGTCGCCATAAGAGCGTATGATTTCTGCCGAACCATCAGTGGATGCATCATCCATTATCAGGATTTCGATATTGGGGTATGTCTGGTTAGTGATTGAGTCCAGACTTTCAGCTAAAAAGGCTTCAGCGTTATAGACGGGTACGACGATAGAAACCAGGGGTAATGTCAGTTCGGTATTTGATTCAATTGTCATAATAATCCGTGTTTATCTTTATCCATAGTGCGGGTGTCAGCTAAATCTATTGTATTGAGTCGATGACTTTTTTCGTTTATGCTCTATTCTAGTTTAATTATTGATTCTGTGAACGTAATGAGCCGTATTATAAGACATTTCACCCTGGCCGGGATTACTGGTACAGGCATTGCTATATTTTCACTCATACTTGATACAGATAGCACTATTTTCATGTTGAGTATGGCGACGGCTTATATTGGTACGTTGTTGATCGCCTTAACGTTGGTGTTGGGGCCATTGAATATACTGCGTGGCAAAAATAATCCGACTTCAAGCTATCTGCGACGTGATATCGGTATTTGGGCCGGTCTGGTTTCAATTGCTCATGTTGTGTTTGGTTTGCAGCGGCATTTTGATGGCAAGATTTGGCGTTATTTTCTTAGTGAGCCAGAAAAAGGGCAGGGTTTGATTATGCGGATCGACGCATTTGGTTTAACAAATTATGTCGGTTTAATCGCAACGATACTGTGTATAGTTCTACTGGCCATTTCCAATAATGTGTCACTTAAAAAATTAGGCGCCATTCAGTGGAAGAATATACAAAGATTTAATTATCTGTTTTTTATACTGGTTATCGGTCATGGTTTTATGTTTCAGTTTGTGGTGAAACGTCCTTTATCATTCGTATTAGTAGTGGGTCTGGCTGCAGTTATGGCAGCCAGTATGCAGTGGAAGGCATTTAATTTTAGAAAAAACTTAGAAGCATGAGTAAACTGGTTTTTTTAAGTGGTGATTTTAGTTCAGGCAGTACCTTGCTCTGGTTGTTGTTTCGTAAGACTGGTGCGTTTCATACACTATATGAACCGCTGCATGAGCGCTTACGTGAATATTTGATTTACCCTTTGCGTTCATACGAACATCATTTTTTTAGCGAAAATTATTTTGCAGAATATAAAGGTTATAAGGAAGTCTTTAAGTTACATAGTGATGCATGGGGGCGCTCTGACTTTTATCTTGCAAAAGATGACGATGGCACAGAACTTTATCGTTACCTTTCCTATATTATAGGTATGTCCTTTTCTCGGCAGGAGAGAGTAGCGTTACAATTTAATCGTATTGCATTCAAGCTCGGTTGGTTGCGTAAAAATTTCCCCGAAGTTCCTATTATTCATATCTATAGAGAGCCTGAAAAACAGTGGGATAGTATTGTTAGACGTTCGCAGTCCCATCATGGGCGAGAAGATGTGGGTCAAAATTCCGTAAATTTTAGTGGTATGGGTGTTTCAAATTGGTGTAATCAGTTACAAGAACAATTTCCTGAGTTGCGCGCAGAAAATTCAAATACGGGTTACGAACGTTATCTCAAGCTCTATAACTTAAGTTTGCAGCAACATAATCAGTACGCAGACTTGTCTGTGAAATACGAAGATCTGGTTTCAAATTTTAGTGAAGAATGTGAAAAAATATTTGATCTGATTGATTACCCGGCTGACATAGAATACTTAAGTCAGTTTGTGGTGCCAACCGCAAAGCATAAACCATTGAGCAATGATAAGAAAAAAATAGATCGGATGGTGTACGAAAAAATAGATCGTCTGGGTTCTTTATATGCTAGAGCAAAACTACGTTTAATTTTGTAAATATTTTGTCTTGAAAACAGCATTGTAAGTTTATTAAAGAAAAAACAGAAGCGCTTTAGTGAAAAATAATAAAAAACTATTAATGGTGTTTTCGGTTGCGCCCTTTCCGCTAAGAGAAAATGGTACGTCACTCAGGTACTTGCCTATTATTTGTCGCTTAAACGAGCGATTCGAATTAGATATCATTATCATCAATGCTAATGGTAATAACATAGAAGGCCTCCGTGAATATTGCTCAAACTATACGATTATTGATCGTCCGAAAAAAGGTAAATTCGCATTATTGGAAAAGTTGAGAATGAATATTTATCGATTATTCCCATGGACTTGCCCGTACTCGTTTGAATACTATGGGGCAAAAAAGGTAAAAAATAAAATTATTTCTGTTGCGGATAAAGAATATGATGCCGTTATTTGGGTGCAAAACTATTTAACATTTGTGCCCGATATACAGAAGGCGCTGAATATTAAAAAAGTCATCGTAGACTTTATTGATTCGCCCTATCTTTTGATGCAGCGACAACTGACGCAAGGTGGCAGAGTTAAGTTATCTCAGCGTTATGAGTTATGGAAGATGAAACGATGGGAGCGAAAAATACAGGCGGATGCCAATCAGGCAATTTACATTTCTGCAATCGATGCGGTGGCTGCTGGTGAATTAGAACACGGTAATAATGTGACGGTTATTCCTAATGGTGTCAGCATCGATGACTATACGGACGAGACGGATATCAACTACGATGGCAAAATTATCGGCTATCTTGGCAATATGAGTTACGGCCCGAATGTAGAAGCGGTTATCTGGATGGTAAAAAATATTCTGACTAAGACCGTTGATGAGTCAATAAAACTAGTTGTTATCGGTAAAAGTCCTGCAAAAAGTATATTGGCATTAGCGGAAGATCCTCGCGTGATAATTACGGGTATGGTTGAAGATGTATGGGCTTATGTGAACGCTGTCGATATTTTTGTTTTGCCGATATTCAGTGGCGCGGGTCTTAAGAATAAAGTTCTGGAGTTAATGTATGCTGGGAAACCCGTGATAACAACAGAAATTGGAAACGAAGGTATTTACGCTGTAGATGGTGAGCATGTATTTATCTGTGAGACAGCGGAAGAGTTTCAGCAGCGAATCGAGTTATTGTTTGATGATGAAAGGCTCAGTGCTGAAATGGGTGTAAAGTCCAGAGAATTTGTGTCATCGAATTTTGACTGGCAAGCTATTATTAATAAATATAACCTTGTTGTGGATAAGTGCCTTTAGTGTTTAGGGTACTTGTTCAGAGGTGTCCTAGTTATAATTTTTCAAATCGGTAAACAGCAATGCTATCATCAATGCTCAGGTAAACAAGTTTGCTTTTGTGTGCCTTATGGAATTGTTTTTCCATAGAGCTGGGGTAAGGAAATGCAGCTGAACGCATTGTTAGCCAGATTGTTTGATCTCGATTGCTTAAAAGATTCTTCAGCATGTCATCGCTATAAAGCAAGCTGGCATTTGTCCATAACTCCTTTTCCCCGTTACAGGCAGATACGCCAGAAAATTCAAAATCTTCAGGTGTTATATAGTAATAGTCCAGTTTGTTCAGATAGTATGAGACGGGTCGAATTGTGGTAACAGTCAAATCTGATGGCGCTCGATTCGCATTGATGTAGTCTGCGGGTGATTCGAAGTCCATTCTGTTTCTTAGGTGAAATTTTCGCGCGGGTGTGAAGCCAATTTTAAAATTAATTTTCTTACTATCAATGTTTGTTAAGTAGTTAAATACGTGGTCATCAGATATAAACAATAAGCATGATGCGATCGCTAATAAAACTATATTGTTATATTTTTTAAAATTGATTAGATAAATTATTTTATGAAGATAATAAACCAATAAAATTATAACAATAGGGTGCAGCAGAAAAGTATATCTTGAACTGTGATATGGCTGTAGTGAGATAGCTACCATTGTTGAAATTAATAGAAGTACTATCAATGTCTGATTGATGAATATATTTATTTCACGTTTTTTGAGCACATCTAATGCGATGCCCATCGAAATTATTATAGCCGTAAGAGTGGTGAATACGGGCATGCCACCGAACCATTGATAAATAATTTTATCGTAAAAATTCGGATACTTTAATAACACGACTAATGCTTTCTTTAAGTTGCCTTCGGCAGCGGCGTTAAAGATTGTAGACAATGTGTCGGTGTTGAGCATGAATGAAAGCCACAGCAGGCAGTAAGCACTTCCTGTGAGGAATAAATATAAATAAAACGTTTTTAATGAGCGTTCAGATTTTAGCCAGCTAAGTAGATAAAAAGTTGCGACAGATAATATGGCGAGGGTGAAAAGGTTTAACGCTGCAAACACTGCGACGCAACTGGCAGAAATAAATATCAACCATGATTTGTAAAATCGAGTAGTAAATGCAAGACCGGCAAGGGTGAAAGCACCGAGGATTGACCAGGCGCCAAACCAGTATTCATGATTAATGATATGCGGTAACAAAAGCGTGGGTAACAGCAGTGGTCCCAGAGTGTTTTTTCTTGCGCTGTATTCTGGGATGATGGCGTCAATCGGTAAATAGTTTTGTACATCCATGTGTCTAAAATCTATCTGCAAATAGATCAGTGCAGCCACTGGTATGGCTAGTGCAAACAAAGCATAAACCCAAACGATTTTTCGCTTGTAGTTATTGACGTTGATGAATGCCAGCACGGCCAGGTTGATTACTGTTAATAGAATGCCTTCCTCAAAAACAAATACGCTGACGGTCGACAGAATTAACAGATATTTTAATTTACCCAGATCGTTTTCAATGGTTACTTTATAAAGGGTGTATATATACCAGATGAACATAACCTGGAAAGGGATATACATTCGTATCAGTCTGGCGTATTCCACTTCCCAGATAGATACCATGTAAAAGATGACGGCCAATATCGCTGCTTCTTTGCCACTCAGTTTTTTTGCCAGCATATAAATGGCTGGCAGCGCTAATAGGCTAATTAGCGCATTGGCTGTTCGGTAAAGAAATATCTGGTCGCCACCAAAAGTGTAACTGAGAAAAGCTAAAAGATATTGATACAGTATGCCTCGGGAATAAAATCCGCCACAGTCGAAGTAGGGTAAGCCGTGCTCCAGCACGTTATTAATAGAAGCGACAGTGTGATATTCATCTTCTGATATTGGCCATGTTGCAATACCCTTGAATCGGGCGTAGATACCGATGACTGCAAATGCCAGCAACGCAAAATAGTAAAGATTGATTTGCTTTAAAAGACCAGTGTGCATTTTGTATTGAATGACTAAATAGGAAAGATGATGTCGTCGTTAATTTATAATTTTGTCTATTTTATACTCTTTAATATCTTTGGCGTGGGTGAAAATAATAATTTCGCCAATTAAGCCAATGGCGATAATCTGGACACCTAACACGACTAAAAGCGAAGTTAGTATTAGAGCTGGTCGGTCGGCTAAAGACATATCAAAAAATAATCGTTGGACAATCAGGAGCAAGGTGCCCAGGCCACCGAAAGCTAATAGTGTGGTGCCAACAAGTCCAAAAAAACGTAATGGTTTTTTAGTGAACTTGATGAGGAAAAAAATAGTAAGTAAATCCAGCAGGCGTCTTATGTAAATGCCAGGTGAATAAACACGGCGGTGACGATCTTTTTCAGCTTGAGTAACGTTGGTTTCTATAATGCGATAACCGTGTTGATGCGCAATGACAGGAAAGAACCGGTGCAGATCACCATATATGTGTACGTTTTCTGCGATGTCTCTGGTGAAGGCACGGATACTACAGCCGGCATCGTTAATTTTGAGATCGGTTGCAAAGCGCAGCAAAAAATTGAATAGTCGCGATTGTAGTCGATTAATAATTGAATCTTTACGCGGGTATCGTCTTGCTAATACCATGTCGCAGTCTTCCAGTGATTTTATGAGCTGCGGTATGTCTGCGCCTTCCATCTGCTGGTAAGCGGGCAGGGTAAGAAAGATATCACCGGACGCCTGTTTGAAGGCAGTGTTTAAAGCGGTGGTTTCACCGAACCATTTGGCGAGTGTGATAACAGTGATGCTGTTCGTTTCCTGAAGCTTGATCAGGTCTGCCAGTACTTCGGGGTATCTTCCATCCAGGACATAAATAAATTCAAAACTTTTGCCGGTGGATTCCACGGCTTGTTTGTATTCCTTATAGAGTTCAGTGACAGGATCGTGTCGACCGCTAACCGGTACGATGATGGATAACTCAATTTTTTCACTTGTGGCAGTGCTCACTTACTTTCCTCGTTTCCGTGTTTAGTACTACTTTTAATTTGTGCAAAATGTTCGATTTTAAGTTCACCTGTTCGATATACCAGCTCACCCAACATGCCCCAGAGTAGCAGGATAACAGCGAGCGAACTATAGAGCACGCCGACGCTGTAGAAAACCATGGTTGGCGATTCGTCAGCCAGCATCAGTGTTGTCACAACAGCTAGCATGCCGAAAAGTGCGGATACGCTGGCGACGATAGCAAAGATGACCAATGGTTTTGAAAAAGATGACAGGATGGTTTTTATCGTAATCAGATCGACAAATACTTTATATATTCGGGTTAGACCATATTTGGATTCACCAAAAGCTCTGGCGTGATGTTTAACTTTTATCTCGGCAATGCGCGTGCCTGCTAGTGAAGTCATCGCTGGAATAAAGCGATGCATTTCGGAATATAACGGAATGTGTTTAATCACGTTTGCACGGTAAGCTTTTAGTGAGCAGCCGTTATCTTTTATAGGGACACCGGTAATCTTGCCAATAAGCCAGTTGGCCGCTTTTGATGGAAGTTTACGGCTGATAAGTTTGTCCTGCCGTTTGTGTCGCCAACCGACGACGATGTCGTAACCTTCTTCAATCTTGGCGACCAGTTCGGGGATATCATCAGGATCATTTTGTAGGTCGCCATCTAGCGTGACCAAAATTTTGCCTTTGGCATTATCAATTCCTGCTGCCATGGCTGGTGTCTGACCGTAGTTACGGCGAAATTTAATGACGCGTAAGCGTTTGTCAGAGGCCGCTAATTTGCTGGCGACAGCGACGGTATCGTCTTTGCTGCCATCGTCAACAAACAAGATTTCATAATTTATACCCATTCTATCGACAGATTTAACAATCGCTTCGTACAGTGGCGTGACACTGTCACGTTCGTTATAGAGCGGGGCGATAATAGAGAGTGCTATGTCCATTGCATTGATTGCCAGGTTATGATTTTCTAATGTTTGAAAAGAAAGTGAGATGACTCAAAATGGTTATGTTCAGTGTGTTGTTAATACGATATATTGTTAAAGGCAGTTCTTATTAATTATCATAAAGTTCTGCGGGTTTTCAAGCGTACATATTCAAGGCATGTTCCGCATTGAATGCTTATTGCATTCATAAGGAGCATAACGCAGAAGATGTGCGTTTGAAAACCCGCCCTGTGGGGCGTTGCCCAAGAGCCTGACTCTACGTTATTGCTTTTTACCATGCAATAAGCATGCTTTCAAACCAATGCCTTGATTCAGGTTCTTGGGCAACGCCAGAATTTATGATAATTAATAAGAGCGACCTTAATGTTAATACTGTTTTAACGGCACTAACGGAATATGTTTGAGAATAGACTATGTTGTATAGGATTGCCATATGTAACGCAGGATAATCGCTTTTTGGCAAGTCACTTCTATACTCTTACTTTTAGACTTAATACGACATGGAAAATGAAACGTTCTCTTTCCCAATTTACTGACACTCATTTTGATATCGTTATTATTGGCGGTGGCATCACGGGTGCCTGTCTGGCAACGGATGCCGCGTTACGTGGCCTATCCGTCGCATTAGTCGAAAAAGGTGATTTCGGCGCGGCCACCTCATCAGCTTCGTCCAAATTATTGCATGGCGGTATCCGCTATCTGCAACAATTAAATTTTTCCAAAGTGCGTGAGTCAGCAAAAGAACGTGTCTATTTTCAGCAGCTCGCGCCGCACTTAACCCATTACGTGCCTTTTATTATTCCCACTTACAAGAGCTTGAGTAAGGGCAAATTTGTTATGAAGTCGGCGATGATACTGTATGAAATATTATGCAGCGGGCAGAACAATATTCTTCGCGATGCCTCGAAGAAGGTCCCCGGCAGTCATTTTTTATCCAGAGACGAAGTCGGCAAAGTTGTACCCAGTCTGAAATCAGAAGTGATAACCGGTGGTGTTGTTTTTTACGAGAGCCATATGTACAGCTCCGAGCGTATGACTTTAGGTTTCATCGAAACGGCGCAGCAACATGGCGCCAGTGTTGCTAATTATCTTGAAGTAACGTCATTCCCGGGTGCGGATGAAGGCGTGGTTCGAGGTGTACAAGTCAAAGATCAACTTAGCGGCGAGTCTTTTGAGATAAACGCGTCGTTAGTGATTAATGCGGCCGGCCCCTGGATTCCGCTGTTAAACCGAAATACGGGCAGTAAAAATTCACTGGAAGGTGTGGTCAGTGCTTTTTCAAAAGGGGCGCATATCGTCACCCGTTCATTGACCCAGGGGTATGCGGTGGCATTGCCAACGCGCAAACAAAATCAGGCGGTGATCAATCGTGGTGGGCGTCATGTATTTATTATTCCCTGGCGCGGCTATTCGCTTATCGGCACCACGTATGGCCCTTATGAAGGTGACCTTGATGATGTTTGTGCGACAGAAAGCGATATCGATGAGATGGTAGAGGATATTAATTCTGCTCTGGGATCAGAGAATGGCGCAGCCGTTCTAAAACGTGATGATGTGTTACACGCCTATGCCGGTATCTATCCATTGATTGATGACGTTATCGATACTAAAATCTATCAGGGAACGGGCAAGTATCAGGTGGTTGATCATGGCGAGAGCGATAATCTGGTCGGGCTGGTTTCAGTGTTTGGCGCTAAATTCACCACGGCAAGACTGCTGGCGGAAAAAGCGCTGGATAATGTCATTTCAAAATATGCATCACGTTTTAATAAACAGTTTGATGCCTGCCAGACCAGAAAGACAACATTGTCTGCCGGACAGATTGATGACTTACAGGCTTTTAGAAAACAGCAAGCCTTACGATATCAGCATTTGTTCTCGGCATCGGTCATTAATAATTTGGTGACAAATTACGGCACGGATATTCAGCACATCTGCACGCTGTGTGAAGAGAATGCCGAGTTAGCAGAAGAGCTGGTAGTCGGTAGCACGATAATCGCCGCTGAAGTAGTCTACGCAGCGCGGCATGAAATGGCCTGTCATCTGGATGATTTTGTGTTTCGACGGACAGGGCTAGGTACGCTGGGTAATCCGGGTAATGAGGTATTGCGGCAATGTGCCACACTCATGGGGCAGGAACTGGGCTGGGATCAGGTGCGTATTGATGCAGAGTGGCAGCGTACATTGAAAAGCTTTCCAGTAGATAAAGCGAGTGCAAACTAAGCCTGAATCTATGGCCAAACCACTTACCGTATTGCATATCGCCCCCACGCCGTTTTTTTCAGACCGGGGTTGTCACATGCGTATACGAGGCATCGTCAAAGCATTAAATAAGCGAGCCGTAACCAGCGTGGTGTGCACTTATAACTTGGGGCATGATGTGGATGGGGTTGAAACGGTTAGAACAGCTTCAATTCCCGGCTACACCAAACTGGAAGCCGGGCCTTCAGCCTTTAAATATCTGGCAGATATATTATTGTTTTTTAAAGTATGCGGTTTAATTTCAAGCCGAAAACCCGATATTATTCACGCACATCTGCACGAAGGCGCGTTGATTGGCTGGGCTGCCAGGATGATGTTTTTCTGGCGAAAGATACCGATGGTATTTGATGTTCAGGGCAGCCTGGTCGGTGAGCTGGAAGCGCACGGTTATTTCGATAAATTCAGATTTTTGAAAAAAATATTCTGGACACTGGAATATTTAATTACCCGTATGGCAGACCGCTTCGTGTGTTCGTCACAGAATACGGTCGATATCCTACTGAAAGAATTTAAGGTTAACGAATCTCACGTCGTTTTGGCTAATGATGGCGCCGATATCTTCCAGTTGAGTGACGGTAGCTCGTTACGCCAGTCCTTAGCTTTACCCGCAAATAAGAGGATTATTATTTATACCGGTGCTTTATTAGAAGCCAAAGGTTTGCATACGCTCTGCGAAACTATGTTGCAGGCAAAACAGCGAAAGTTAAATAGTCATTTTCTGCTGATTGGTTACCCGATAGAAGATGTGCGCTTTTTCTGTGAAAAGCACCGGCTGAAAGATAGCTGTACCATTGTTGGTCGAGTGGCTTATGAGCAGCTTGGTGATTATTTAAATCTGGCCGATATCGCGCTAGAGCCTAAACTATCTGAATCAGGCGAGGCCAGCGGTAAGTTATTGAATTATATGGAGGCGGGTTTGCCTGTGGTCTGTTTTGATACCGCCAGTAATCGACAAATTCTCGGTGAAGGCGGTTATTACGCAGAAGCAGAATCTTTGATTGATGAGATTGAAGTGGTGATAGCTGAACCAGACATAGCCAATAAAAGAGGTGAGGCGGGTAAGGCGCGAGTCAGGCAGGATTTTTCATGGGATATGGCGGGCGAAAAGGTGCAGAACGTCTATAATTCCTGTTTGCAGATAAAAGAAAATTAACATTATTTTCCTTCTCCCATTGGAAGAAGGGACTAAAAAATACAGTATTATATTTGAGGAAGTAAGATGAAAGTTTTGGTAACAGGTGGCACAGGATTTACCGGCAAAGCATTGGTTCAACGGCTACTCGATGAGGGTCATGAAGTGGTGTCACTTGACTATAAAGAAGGTTTAAAAACAGACGATCTGCGAAAAGCGGGTGCCGAGGTTGTTATTGGCAGCGTTGGCGACAAAGACGTGGTTGACCGTTGTACACAGGGTGTCGACGTGGTGCAACATCTAGCCGCTGCCTTTCGTGAGTTGGATGTGCCCAATAGTTATTACGACGAGATTAATGTCGGCGGTACACGCAATGTTCTGGAAGCGGCTGAGAAATATAATGTAAAGAAGGTCATCTACTGCAGTACCTGCGGTGTTCACGGTAATGTTGAAAATCCACCGGCGAATGAAGATGCGCCAATCAACGCAGCCGATTATTATCAGCAGACCAAGTATGCCGCCGAACCCGTGGTTAAAGAATTTGCAGACAGAGGCATGAAGACCGTTATCATTCGTCCATCCGCCATTTATGGGCCGGGCGATCCTGAACGTTTCTTTATGATTTTCAGACGCGTGAATAATGGCAAGTTTCCGATGTTTGGTAGCGGAAAAACCTTATACCATCCACTGTATGTCGATAACCTTGTTGATGCGCATATGCTTGCGATGGAGCCGGGCAAAGGTGATGGAGAAACATATCTAATCGCAGATGAAGAATATGTTCCCATCGAAAACCTGGTGCAACGTATCGGTAAAGCACTGGATGTTGATGTCAAAATTTCACACTTTCCCATCTTGCCGTTAATTATCGCTGGCCATGTATTCGAAAAAGTATGCAAACCATTCAAAATCGCGCCGCCAATTTTTCCGCGTCGAGTTGACTGGTACCGACAAAATCGTGCATTCGATATAAGCAAAGCTAAAAGAGAGCTGGGTTATGAACCAAAAATAGGGCTTGATGAAGGTCTGAAATTAACCGCAGACTGGTACAGGGATGAAGGCTATCTATAGTTGATGTCTGGCTAGATGAACCTCATTAAATAAATGATTCGGTGAAATAATTGAAAAATTCGTCAATTTTTATATTGATAAGTACAGCCATCCTGACCGGGAGCTTGGTCTACTCTTTACAATTGTCTAATTCCCCCCCAACCTGTACACGTATTGACAACATAACGGTAAAGGAAGAGCTGAATCTGCAGAGCCGACTGGAATCTATCTGTCAGAAATATTCTTGTCCTGAAACCGTGACGACTCCCGGACGCCTTGTGGTTAACCCGCTTAATCAACAGTATTTTTCAGTCAATGGGCAGGGTACACATTTCATGGCAGGCGCGGGTGACCCGGAGAATTTTTTATATCGTGGGCTAAAGCAAAATAATGGGACGCGTAAAGGTGACCAGCTAGAAATTATTTCGCGGTTATCTCAATTTGGTGTGAATGGAATTTACTTTCAAGTTGTTAGGAGCCACGGTGGTGATGATCGTGCGAAAGGGGATAACAACCCTTTTATTAATTCTGACATAAGCCTGGGCTTGAATGCTGACGTTCTGGATCAATGGGACACATGGATGACTCGGCTGGATGAAAACCACATTGTTAGTTATGTTTTTTTCTATGACGATGGTGCACGGGTTTGGGGAAAAAAGGGCGATGGTCTTTGCCTTGAAGACGTCGAATTCATCCGCTCCATCGTCGATCGGTTTAAACATACCAAAAATCTGGTTTGGGTGGTCGCTGAAGAGTTTGAAGAAGCCTTTACTGTCGAAGAGGTAAAACAATTTGCTGCCTATATAAAAGCGTTTGATGAATATGCTCATCCCGTTTCTGTGCATCGTCTAAATGGCAGTAGTTTTGATGAGTTTCTTGATACCGGGGAGTTGGATCAATATGCGGTTCAGTTTACCAGTGACAAATCTGAAAGCTTTAACAGGATCCTTAACGAACTATGGTCGACGTCCAAAGATTCAACATTTCCGTTTAACCTGAACCTTGCCGAAGGACATGGCAGTGAAGCGGATACGTTTGGTTTAGGTGATTATCAAGCTGATAAAGCACGACTCTATAATTGGGCTATCGCAATGGCAGGCAGTAATGTGATGGTGTTGGGCATGGATGTCATCAATACATCGGATGCCGAATTAAAAGAGCTAGGCTTAATTGCAAAATTCATGAATCAAATAGATTTAACACACCTGTCGCCAGATAACTCGTTGGCAGCAGGTGTTACACAATATGTTCTGTCTAATCATGATAGTCAACATGTTGCTTACACCAACAAACCGGGTGAGATGGGGATAAGGTCAGTAGTAAAAGGACGTTACCAATTACTCTGGTTCGATACGATAACGGGGCGACAGGTGGTGGAGGTGGTTGCGGTGAGTGAATCTGGCGTGCTTAGCCTGCAGCGTCCTGACATTATCGGTCAGGAAGTTGTCGTCAGAATTAAAAAAATAAACGATCAGTTAGCGAGTAGTCCAGACGATGAGCTGTTGAATTCAGGTACAAAAAATTAGCTGTTTGTCGATTTAGCTAATACGTTCATGTTGAAATTATTAACTACCATATGAAAAAACTATTCTTTATATTGAAGCTGGTGTTGACCCTGTCGTTGTTGGCATGGGTTATCCATTCTGCGGGTATTACATCCAAAGAAGGTTTCAATGAGTTTTTGGATGAGATTAAAAATGCCAACATAAAATATGTTATCGCTGCATTTTTAATTATTCCGGTAATGGATTTTGTTTGCACCATAAAGTGGTATTTTATGGTCAGAGCTAAAGACATCGTCATCGGGTTTTGGCGTTTGATGGGTTTCTATATCGTTGGTCGATTTTTTAATCTGATTCTGCCGAGCAGTATTGGTGGCGACCTGATACGCATTCATTTTCTTGGTCGCCATAGCAATCGCTATGCAGATGCAGCTGCAATTGTTTTTCTGGAGCGATTGACTGGCTTATTCACCCTTATCTTCTATGTTTTTATTGCCCTGTTTATTGTTTCCAAAAAGTTTTCATCAGACTGGTTGTTTATCGGCGTGGTTGTGGCGTTTGTCGGTTTGTTGTTCTTGATGTGGGTCTTATTAAATGAACATATATTTTTGTTGCTGAGAAATTTCGTCTGCCGGATGATTCCTTCAGCAAATAAGATTTTTATAAAACTGGAAAAAATGAGGAAGTCTATTCATGATCTGAGCAAGAATAAGTCTGTCATGGTTTACGCTTTTATTAACTCATGCCTGTTCTATATCGCAGCGGTAATCAATGCATGGGTAACCTTGCTGGTTTTTAATGCGGACGTTAGTTTCGAGACCATGTTACTGGCAGTGCCAATCATCATGTTTATTATGAATATCCCCGTCTCGATCGGTAATATTGGCATAATGGAGTTTGCTCACGTTTTTGTTTTGACCCGATTCGGTGTTTCGGGTGTCGATGCTCTATCTCTTGCCTTATTAATGCGAATTAAAATGTTCGTATCTGCAGGTTTCGGCGGACTGCTCTATATTTTCTTGTCACCCAGCATTGGGTCCAGAGAACAGATAGAATCCCGACTCGAAGAGCTGGAAGAAACAAAACAAGAAAGTTGATTGTTTGAGCCAATGTTGTAACAGAGGAAAGTATGAAATGAATTCTATGACCAAAAAACTAATACGCCGTTTTTTGTTTCCGCAATTTGTGGTCTGTCTATATTACCTGGTGAAATACGGCGCAAAGATATCGTTTAAAGCTGAAGTTGATCTGTCGAGTAATTTGAAAATGGGCAAGGGTGTGGTGATAAGTTCCTTTACTAAATTAAAGGCGCTGGGGGGCCCCGTTGAACTGGGTGCAGGTTCCGGTTTTGCGACCGGGTGTTTTATCTCCACAGGCAAAAAAGGTATCATAACCGGGAAAAATTTCCTCTGTGGGCCGAATGTCAGTATTACGGCCAGTAACTTTGTCGCTAACAGACTGGGTGAAGGCAGTCATACTTCAAGGGGAATCAGAATTGGTGATAACGTTTGGATAGGCGCGAATTCAAGCATACTGGATGGTTCGGTGATTGGTGATAACACGGTTGTGTATGCTAATTCAGTGATAAGCGGTAAGTATCCTGCCAATGTAATCCTCAGAGGTTGTCCGGCAAAGGTTATTCTGGAAAACAAACAAAAAGATTGATTGAAAAATAATAGTGAGATTTAGGAGAAATTTATGGATGTGAATGATAAAGATGTGCGAGAGGTTTTTACTGAGGAGTTGGGTATCAGCGAAGACCAGATAGTGGCGACGCTGGAATACAATACAATTTCAGAATGGGATTCAATTGCACATATGCGATTGATTGCGGCGCTGGAAAATAAATTTGATATCATGATTGATGTGGATGATGTAATCGAAATGAGCACCTTCGCTATCGCATGTGATACCGTAAAAAAATATGTCAGTGAAAATTGATTTCAGCAATAAAGTTGTTTACGTTACGGGCGGCAGTAAAGGCATAGGCTGGGCAAGTGCAAAAGCTTTTGCCGAGTGCGGCGCGTCTGTTGCTATCTGCGGTAGAAATGTCGAGCGAATCGAAGCTAGTGAGAGTGAATTAAAACAGCTCGGTGTTAAAGCGCTGGGAATAGTTTGTGATGTTTCCAATCCGGATGAAGTAAAAGCGGCATTTAAAAAAATTCAAAAAGAGTTTGGTCAACTCGATGTGTTGATTAATAATGCGGGAATCATGCACACCAATTTGTTGGCATTTTCAACGGCACAATCGATTGCCGAGACCTGTGATACCAATATAAATGGCGCACTGTATAACTTGCAGATGGCCGCCAAACTTATGGCCAGAAAACAGCAGGGCTGCATTATAAATCTTAGTTCGATTGTCGGGCGTTTCGGCGCTGAAGGTCAAATAGCTTATAGCGGTAGCAAGGCTGCAATAATCGGAATTACCCAGGCCGCAGCGAAAGAGCTGGCATCACAAAATATTCGAGTTAATGCCGTCGCGCCAGGTTTTATCGAGACAGATCTAATCAAGGATTTTGATCCGGATAAGAAAGCAGCCGTTATCGAAACCATTAAGATGAAACGAGCGGGCACACCAGAAGAGGTAGCTAATGCTCTGCTATTTCTTGCTTCCGATATGGCATCGTATGTTACTGGACAGGTTATTGGCATTGATGGTGGAATGGTTCTGTGAGTTTTTTTGATAATTTGCATCAGTATGCCGATTCAATCTGCCTAATCGATGAAGTGGCCGGTGAATTTAGTTATCAAACGGTAGGCGACCTATGCGATGAAGTGTCATCGGCTATAACGCCAAATAAAAAACTGGTGCTGGTTATATGTGAAAACCGCTATGAGTCCATCGTCGGATATCTTTCAACACTGCGTGCGGACAGCGTTGCGATGTTGGTCAATGCAAGTTTGTCGAAAGAGTTGTTAGATGAAATTATAAATCTGTATCAGCCGCATTTTATATGGAAACCAATTGATATTGAGTCCACTCAGGCAGTAAGAACAATTGCAGGTTATGGTTTGTACTCACTCTGTGAAAACCCAAATGTAGAACTGAACTCCGAATTGTCTTTGTTGTTGTCTACTTCCGGTAGCACCGGCAGTCCAAAATTTACCCGACTAACAGAAAAAAACATCACTAGTAATGCCATTAGTATTGCCGAGTATCTCGAATTGGATGTAATGGACAGACCTATTACGACTTTACCGATGGCGTATTCTTATGGTTTGTCGGTGATCAACAGTCATCTGCATGTCGGCGCAACTATTTTGTTGACGGATAGTTCGTTGGTAACAAAATCATTCTGGTGTTTCTTGCGCGACAATCAGGCGACTTCGATGGCGGGTGTGCCTTATACTTATCAGATGTTACAGACGCTAAGATTCGCCCGCATGGATCTGCCGTCATTACGTAAGATGACACAGGCCGGCGGTAAGTTGTCGCCAGACCTGGCAGAAGACTTCGCCAAAGTTACAAAGGAAAAAGACATACAATTTTTTATTATGTACGGACAAACAGAAGCCACGGCCAGGATTAGTTATGTGCCTGCCGAAAGTGTACAGAAAAAATTTCTGTCTATCGGCAAAGCGATCCCACAGGGTAAACTTTTTATCTGTTCTGAGGATAGGTTTGAAATTGATGAGCCTGGTATCGAAGGTGAATTAATCTATGAAGGTCCGAATGTGATGATGGGTTATGCGGAATGTGCTGCGGATCTGTCAAAGGGCGATGAGTTATCGGCTCGATTACATACCGGTGATTTGGGTCAATTCGATGATGATGGTTTTTTCTACGTGACCGGCCGCATCAAACGAATCATTAAAATGTTTGGCAATCGTATCAATCTGGATCAGCTGGATCAATTTATTAGTTCGAATGGTTTTATCGGTGTTAGTGGTGGCGAAGATGATCATCTGAAGATTGCCCTGACCGGTGAGCAAGGTAGAGAACAGGATATTGTTGCGGCCAAGAAAGTAATAATCGATGCTTTTAAGTTTGATCATAAGGCAGTCGAAGTTTTTATGATAGATGAAATTCCGCGTAGCGAGTCAGGAAAAATACTGTATGGGCAGTTGTTTAAGGTAAAGTGAAATGACAGAACTGGACGCCCTTTTCAAACTTGATCCCTATTCGATAAGTCACCAGAAAAAAAATGATATTCTTCTGGAGCATCTCTCTGCGCTTCATGAGCATCATCTGGCGTTATGCGAACCTTACTGTCAAATGGCGAAGTCCTTCGGCAGCCTTTCAAAAAAACATCAGACACTGGCAGATTTTTTTTATATGCCGGTACAAATTTTCAAACATTATGAATTAAAAAGTATCGCTGCAGATAAATTTTCCAAAACACTGACTTCATCGGGCACCACCTCTGCGCAGGTATCAAAAATATTTCTTGATAAGGACACGACGCGATACCAGACGAAGGCGCTTAGTTCGATTATGCGAAGTTACCTCGGTGCTAAACGACTGCCGATGATAATCGTCGATACAGAGTCCGTCATTAAAGATCGAAAAATGTTTTCAGCGAGAGGCGGCGGCATTATTGGCATGTCAAATTTCGGTCGTAATCATCTTTACCTGTTCGATGAAAAAATGAAAATACGTCACGATGAATTACTTACGTTTCTAAAAGAACATGAAGGTGAAGAAATTTTTCTATTCGGTTTCACCTTCATGGTCTGGCAGCATCTTATTCGAGAGCTTGAAAACAGTAATGAAACCCTGGATTTGTCCGGTGCTATCCTCGTTCATAGTGGCGGCTGGAAAAAACTGGAGCAGGAAAAAGTGGATAATGCCACTTTTAAAAAGCGTGTGAAGGAGGTGACTGGCATCAATCGTATCTACAATTTCTATGGCATGGTAGAGCAGATGGGATCGGTTTATATGGAGTGTGAAAAAGGGCACCTTCACGCTTCATTGTTTTCGGATGTGATAGTTCGAGATGTAATAAACCATAAGGTTTTACCGAGCGGGCAGGTAGGCATTATCGAGACCTTGTCGATATTGCCGTACTCCTATCCGGGGCACGCTATTCTCACTGAAGATCAAGGCATCATCCACGGCATTGATGACTGTGAATGTGGTCGAAAAGGCACGCATTTTTCAATAATTGGCAGGCTTCCTAAAGCTGAAGTACGGGGTTGTAGTGATACATATGAAGCCGGAGCTTGAATCATTAGTGCAGATTGAGGTGCCACTGGGTGGTGACCCTGGGTCTGTATTTAATAAAAAATTTTTGTCACCATTTAATGATGATGCCATTGCCTTTGCGGTTGCCCTGTCAAAAAATTTATTGAACGATAATCAAACAAAAAACATGCCGGAACTGGTCGCGCTCGCGTTCTGGATGAGAAAAAAGAATATCTTTGATCTGAAGAACGATTTTCATAGACGATCAGAAAATCATCTATTACCTCGTGGTCTTGCATTTCATATCGTGCCATCTAATGTCGATACCATTTTTATCTACTCGTTGTTTCTATCAATGTTTTGTGGAAATTCAAATATAGTTCGCCTGTCATCACAGTTTAATCCGCAGGTGGAAGCATTGGTCAGGGTGCTTAATGAAAGTATCGTAGGTTTTCCTTTGTTGGCTGAACGTATGATATTAATACGTTATGATCACAATGAAGAGATTACAGCGTTTTATTCTAAACAGTGTAATCTCAGAATGATCTGGGGTGGTGATGAGACTATAAGACGAATACGAAAATTTCCGCTTTCACCTGGTGCCAAGGAATTAACATTTGCAGATCGTTTCTCACTGTCAGTTCTTGATGTTGAAGAATATCTTGCACATGATGAAAAAGATAAGTTAGTCTCGTCTTTTTATAACGACAGTTACTGGTTTAACCAGATGGCCTGTTCTTCGCCGCGACTCGTTTGTTGGGTAGGCGAAAATAAAAAAGAAAGTTTAGAAGCCAGGGAAGACTTTTGGTCTCGTCTGCAAAAACAAATTAACAATAAACAACCTGATATCGCAGCCGCTGCTTTGATGGATAAATATCTGACGCAATGCCGATACGCCATCGAAACAAAAGACACGATGATGGAAGTGGCATCCAGTAATTATCTGACAAGAATACATTTGGCGAACACCGACGATATCAATCGAGAATTGCATTGTGGTAACGGATTGTTTCTAGAGGTTGATATCAATAGCCTTGATGACTTGATAAACGTACTCGATAAAAAGGATCAAACAATCACTGTGTTTGGTTTTTCGTCAGAGGAACTGGCTAAATTTATTGGAGAACAATTACCAACGGGAGTGGACCGTATCGTTCCGTTCGGTGAAGCGTTGGCATTTTCAACGGTTTGGGATGGATATGATTTGCTATTTGAAATGACGCGTTCCGTCACAATAAAAACTTAATCTATTTTATGCTTAGGAAAAGCATTTAAAATTAGGCCTAGGGGCATCAGGGCCTTAATTAATGCCTTAATGTTAAGGCATATAGTCAATATATAGTCGCACGACCTGATGGACGTGCGACTATAATGAATTATGGTTTTTTAGGCGTTTGATATGGAACTTCTTTTTGGAAAGATTCCCATTTGACGTCATAGCCAACAAAAAACGCGCCTTCTGTAATTGGCTTCTGTGTCGTTGTTAGAAGGAAAGATTTACCTTCAGGTACTTCTGGTCTGGTTTTTGGGGCAGCACCGCTCATAATTAACCTGCTTTAAAATAATATCGTGACAGCCACCACAAGAAATTAGCAGCTAGAAACTATCTCGACTAGCACGCCATTTTACATCTTTTAAAACAGAAATGTAAAAAAATATTGTTTTTCGCTTTAAAGGAACGGCTTTATAAGGGCAGGGTATTATGGCGCTACTTATAGCTCAAGGTTATAATCTGCCCTCAGTGCTTCAAAGAAAGTGATTTCACGAGGTGCTCTCAATAAGCTGGGTAATATACGCTCGTATTCCGATCGATATGATTTTTTCATTTGTATATCAAAAAAATCACCGCGATCGGCCCATGTTTCATAAAGCATGAAGCGAGCGGGGTCTTCAGCGTCTTGATGTAAAATAGTATTTATGAATGTAGTCTCATGGCGCATGGCATCAAGGACAGGGTTTACACAGCGTCGATATTCCGCTTCGCAACCCGGCTTGACCCAGTTGATCACAATCATTGTGATAGGTTTCATTTTTTGTTCCTAGCGGGTAATAAAACCACCGTCTATGTTTAAAACCTGGCCATTAATATGCTTTGACCTATCTGAACAGAGCCATATTGCCGCTTCGGCAACGTCCTCAGGAGTAGATAAACGCCCGGTAGGGTTGCTAGTACGGCTAGCTTGCTGTTGTTCTTCTGTCCATAAGCGAGAGGTCATGGCTGTATTCTCAACACTGCCGGGAGCTACTGCATTAATACGGATATTGTGGCGCGCGTAGTCCATCGCACCGCAGCGAGTGAGGCCATCAACACCGGCTTTACTCGCAGTATAAAGGCTGGTACCGGGCATACCTGTTATTGAAATATTAGATGACATATTAACAATTGCCCCACCTCCAGCCTCAAGTAGTGCAGGAATCTGGTATTTCATTGAAAGCCAGACACCTTTGAGATTTATTGAAAGAGTTTCTTCATAAACAGACTCATCAAGTGTGGCTAATGGCCCAAATTGACCCTCTACACCTGCATTATTGAAAGCACAGTCGAGTTGCCCGTATGTGTCCAAGGCTGTGGATACTGCAAGCTTAGTATCTTCTGCATTAGCAACATTGCCAACAATTACGACAACATCACCGCCGTTGCCCCTGACCATGTCGGCTGTTTTCTCTACCGCTTCTTTGGTGCGGCTGAAAAGGACAAGTTTCGCGCCTTCTTGAGAAAAAAGAACGGCAGATGCGCGACCAATCCCTGCACCTGCACCAGTAATTAAAGTAACTTTATTGTCTAAAAGACCCATATTTTTTAGCTCCTTTTTTGTGTTTATGAAAATCAAAATTGAACCTGTTTAATAGGTTCTAAGTGTATTCTGTTGGATTAATGCTGTCAACCAGTTAAACTGGTTCTATTACAAGTGGAGGGAATGTGCAGACTCGTCGAACAAAAAAAAATTTTAGATTTCACGTTACAAGGCTCTGTTTTACACTTCCAGCGACCCTTGGAGATCGTGGTAAAACACCCTATGAGAGGCTGAAAGAGCCAAAAGATTTAGCCCGCTGGTTGACCGAGTTAGGGTTATCAGATTTCTCTCTAGAGCTTAGTAAGGACGACCTGGTGATGACTAAACGTGTTCGTGAAGCCATTCAGCGTGCAGGTGAGGCATTGGCGTCTGGCCATCCATTTGATAGAAAAGATCTTGACGAAATTAACGCTGCAACGATGGTGCCGCCGCCAATACCGCAACTTGCTATAGATGGGCGTAGAGTTATTTGGAAGGCAACAGAGCTTCGATCAGTACTATCTATGATCTCCCGTGATTTTGTTGATTTGGCAACAGGGCCTCTTTCTGCTCATGTGAAAATGTGTGCAAATCCAGCATGTCGGGGCATATTTGTTGACGAATCACGTGCCCAAAACCGGCGATGGTGCTCCATGCAAACTTGCGGCAACCAAATGAAAAAAACGAGAATACGAGAAAGGCTTGAAACTTAAGGTGTATTCTCAATTTAAAGAAGCGTAAGCATAACAAGCTTCAACGGACAACTTAAAGTGTCACTTGTTTTGCTTACGTAAAAACGTGCCACTTTGAGTTGCCGCTGAGCAAGGCGTTAAGGCCAAAAAATAATAGCCAGCAAAAAAAGACTCATCATAATGCCAATAGGGGCACATTTATGTTGCGCTTGAATGCATGAAGCCAATAAAGTGGAATTCCACATCAAGCATCAGTATCTAGCGTACTTCGCAAAGCAGAAAGGTTAAAAGGTCGAGTCACATCGTTCCGACTTTATGATAATTCGTCAGGGGTGCCCTATAATAGTGTCTTAAGAATCACCTATCTGGGCATTGCACAAATAAATCATGGAGCTAACTTTTTACATCGCGGGCATATTGTGTGCCTATAGTTATTTTATCTATCCCGTCATTCTCAAGTTGCTGCCTGTGCGAAGGTCTTCAGGCAATGTGGATTTTGAAAACTTCGACCTGCCAAAACTCAGCCTGATTATTACGGTACATAACGAAGCCGCACGGATTGGTGAGAAGCTGGAAAATACCGGCCTGCTCGATTACCCCGCAAATCGGCTCGATGTTATTGTGGCATCTGATTTTTCTACGGATGAGACTGAGACAATTGTTGAGTCTTATGCGGATAAGGGCGTTCGACTGGTTCGTGCCGATGAGCGCAAAGGTAAAGAATATGCGCAGTTGTGTGCGATTCGTGCTGCTACCGGGGAAATATTGGTTTTTTCTGATGTTGCAACCCGTATTCCTGCCGATGCATTGAAGTTGCTGGCTGTACAATTCGCTGATTCACAGGTAGGTGCATTATCCAGCGAAGATCAATTCATTAGCAATGACGGTGGCGTTGTTGGCGAAGGTGCATATGTTAAATATGAGATGTGGTTACGCCGCCTGGAATCAGACCGAGCCGGTCTGGTTGGTTTAAGCGGATCTTTTTTTGCAGCCAGGCGTGAGGTCTGTGAGCATTGGGATATCAATGTGCCAAGTGATTTTAACACTGCATTGAACAGTGCCAAACAGGGTCTGGTCGCCATCACTTGTCCTAATGTCGTGGGTATGTATAAAGACGTGGCAGATCCGGGGCTGGAGTATCGCCGTAAGATTCGCACAGTTATTCGTGGTATTACGGCTATCGCGCGTCATCCAGAAGTGCTCAACCCCTTTGGTATGGGCATGTTTGCCTTTCAGGTGTGGAGTCACAAAATTATGCGCTGGGGCGTGCCGTGGTTTATGGCAGCCTTTTTAATACTCACACTATTATTACAGGGACAGGGAATGATTTATACGGTCTTCCTGATTGCACAACTGCTCTTTTATGGACTGGCGTTGGCAGGGTGGGCGTTTATCGGGCTGCGTGATAATACCGTAGTTAAAATTATCTTCTTCTTCGTGCAGACCAATCTGGCATTGGCGCAGGCGACTGTCTCCTTTATTTTTGGAAAAAGGATGACGGTGTGGACGCCCTCGAAGCGTTAAGTCGCCATCTGTAAATGTCCATGTTCTATCATTTACCGCCAGTAGGAAATTCGGTTTGTCTGTCGAAAGAAGCCGGCGATTCTATGTCGGTTTTGTTTCCCGGCTATAAAACGCAATACTATCATTCGGGAACGGCCGCACTTTCTGCTGCGATTGTCACCGCAATAAAACAACAGGGTATCAAGGTTCCAGATATCAAAACGCCGGAGATAATATTGCCAGCGTACGCGTGCCCGGATCTGCTGAGTGCAATTTTTTACGCCGGTGCGAAACCTGTTTTGGTTGATATCGAAGCCGATAGACCCTGGCTGGATCTCTCATCGTTGCGCGCTGCTATCACTGAAAATACGGCCGCGATTATCGGTGTCAATCTGTTTGGTATTTTAGAACGCTGGTCTCAACTGCGTGATATAGCGAATCAAAATAATGTAATTTTAATCGAAGACAGCGCGCAATACTTTCCAGTTGATAACAAAGCCTATGATTGGCAGGGTGATTTGGTGGTGATTAGTTTTGGTCGTGGCAAACCTGTGAGCTTGTTAGGCGGTGGTGCCGTGTTGGTGAAAAACAAGGTACTATCTACGGCACTATCTACAGTACTATCTGAAGGCTTGCAGCTACCACTGTCAATGGTTTCAGGTTTTGCTCAACGTGTGTCGTATGGCTTAAAAACGAGACTGTACAATGCCATGATTTCGCCGTATTTGTACTGGTTGCCGCAATTATTACCCTTTTTACATTTGGGTGAAACTCGTTATCATGTTTTGGCTGAAATTGAACGTATGGATGCAGTACGACAAGGTTTATTGGCGGCAAATATAAAGTGCTATCAAAGTGATGTAGCAGCGCTTGCCTGTTGTGATAAAATCTCGACCAAACTGGATAGCTTGGGTCAGATTATTAATGGCCAAATTATTAATTTGCCCCGAGCTTGTGAAGCTGAGGCGGAAGATCGGTTACTGCGTTATCCGGTGTTAGTGCCGGTAGAATCACGTAATCAGATTTATCTGAAATTACAACAAGCGGGACTGGGTGTCTCAATATTGTATCCTTCCAGTTTGCCGAATATTGATGGTGTGTCTGAAGTGATGGGTAACGAACAAACTTTTCCGAATGCTGACCGTTTTGCCTCTCAGCTAATCACATTGCCCACACATGCCAACGTGAGTGATTCGGATATAGATAAGATGAGATTAATACTGTCTCAATAAGTATACAAGTGGGTATGGAAACGATACCTCGAAAATTTCAAAATTAAGGTGAGATAATGAAAGCGTTTTATACAATCATTTTTACTTCTGTTTTTATTGCAGGGCTTAGTTCCTGTGCTGGAACAAAACCTAATCTACCACCCAAAAGTAAATCATGGGAATCGGTGGAGCCTTCTATTTTAGTCGATTCATACAAGATGGCTGTCGGTGATCAGGTACAGATTAATGTCTGGAAAAATCCAGAGCTTTCTATGTCTGCGCCTATTCGCCCCGATGGCAAAATCGCAATGCCATTAATCCGTGATGTATTTGCTGTTGGTCGAACACCGGAAGAACTGGGGGTAGTCATCGAAAACAAATTAGCCAGTTATGTAAAGTCGCCGAATGTAACCGTTATCCTTTCTAGTTTACAGGGGCAGGCATTCCTTTCAAGGATACGTGTAACTGGCTCTGTGGCTCAAAATATGTCCATGCCTTATCTTCAGGGTATGACCGTGCTTGATGCTGTGCTTGAAGCAGGTAGTATTGATTTATACGCGGATGCAAATAACACAAAATTACATCGACGTACTAAATCCGGCAGCGTGGCATACGATATTCGACTTAAAGATATATTAGAAGATGGCAAGATGCTGACGAATGTTATATTGAAGCCGGGTGATGTTATCACTGTACCAGAAAGTAACTTCTAGATGGTTAGGGCTAGATTCTTTTCTAATTTATTAGATTGACAGTATTAAGTGAAACGCGTGATAGTTTTTGGGCGAAGATATATTGCACTGCGCATGCTCTGTGCCGTTATCGCTTTTGATTGTGCGAGTGCTTATGCTCTGGAAATTGAACCGGCAGCCGGTGCCGCTTTTGAATATACCAATAACGTTAAACAGGTTCCCAATAACAAATCGGGTGAAACCATCGCGGTCGCATATGTTGGTGCAAGGGCAGTTGAGGATGAAGGTTCACTGATCTACGATGCACAGGCCGCTTTAAATAGATATAAATATCTTCAGGGTACGTTTGAGAGCTCGCGCTACTTTAATTTAATTACCAATGCTGATTGGGAAATTTCAAAAGAGCGTTTTAATGTGACCATGAGCGATATTTTTACGCAGCGAGCCATTGCCGTTCTGGGGCCAGATACACCGGATAATGTACAAAACACCAATGCCTTTAATTTGAGCGGCAAGCTGCAGTTTAAAGCGACACCACGAAATACATTTACCGTAACACCCTTATTCAGTCAGTACTATTTCGAGATACAGCGAATCAATAATAAACAGTACTCGCTTGCTGGTAACTGGAGTTACAGTATGAATAGTTTGTCTAATATAGGTTTAAGCCTAAGTACAAGGCAGGTTAATTACACTGAAATAAGTTTTTCCGGGCAGGCTATTGAAGACACCCGTTTCTCAACTTTATCATTCCAATTCTCAAGGCAAACTGCACGATCCGATTTTTCGACTTCGATTGGATCAACGAATGTAACACGTGAGGGTGGGGTCGAGACAAGAGGTTTTACAGGTAATATAAACTGGAGGAAAGATGTGTCATCACGTTCATCTATCAGTGCCGGTGCGGCAACTGGTTTGTCTGATGCTAGTAGCATTTCCTCCGGAGCAGGGGGCGGGTTGCCGAGTAATAACGTGCAGATTACAACCGATGTTATTCGCAACAGTACTTTTAATGTGGGTTACTCAAGGGAAGATGCAACAGTAAAAACGGGTGTGAGTTTTGTCTATCGCAAAGTGAAGTATAGCGAAAGTCCGTTGGATCAAGTCAATAGAACGTTAAGGATAACCGTGGATCATCCGATATCTCAACGATTAACAGGCGGTATCTATGCAAACTACAATGCATCTAAGCGACTGATTACCGAGCGTGAAGATGAAGTGTCGACAGTGGGCGGTAGGTTGAATTACAATTTTTCTACAAAATTATATGGTACGTTTGACCTAACATATCGCAATAAAAAAAGTACCTTTGATGCGGCAAATTTTGATGAGTACAGTGTTTACCTGAGTGCTGTTTATGGTTTTGGGCAGGTTTATCGTCCGACACGTATTACATCTAATTTTTAAATGAGTGCGTCCTAAATCAAATTAAATTAAATCGATCAAGACTGCGATAACTTATCGCTTCTGTAATATGCAGTGTTTCTATTGCATGGCTGTTTTCAATATCTGCAATGGTTCGTGCCAGTTTTAAAATTCTGTGATAGGCGCGTGCGGATAGTTTTAACTTTTCCATCGCTTGCTCTAATAACTGTTTGTCTTTACCTTTTAAATGACAAAATGCTTCAATTTCATTTACGTTTAACTCGGCATTAAATCTTGGCCCACGTTTTTGTTGTGATTCATATGCACGGCATACCCGTTGGCGTATTATTTCGCTGGATTCGCCTTTAGGTGATTGGCTATCTAATGCATGTTTATCAATTTGTGGTACTTCGATATGGATATCGATGCGATCAAGAAAGGGGGCAGAGATTCGACTACGATGTTTTTGCTGTTGTTGTGGTGTGCATTGACACAAATTTTTTCCATCACAGGTATAACCTTGCGGGCAGGGATTCATTGCCGCAATCAATTGAAACTGTGCAGGAAAATCTGCCTGTCTGGCGGCGCGTGAAATAGTGATAGTGCCGGTTTCCATTGGTTCACGTAGTACATCTAATGCATGACGATCAAATTCGGTGAGTTCGTCAAGAAAAAGCACCCCTTGATGTGCCAGTGAAATTTCACCCGGTGCGGGTTTTGATCCACCGCCGACCAGTGCAACACCGGAAGCGGTATGATGTGGGCTACGAAAGGGTCGTTGTTTCCATTTTCGGATATCAAATCCTTGATAACTAATCGAATTGATTGACGCACTTTCCAATGCTTGTTGCGTGCTCATCGGTGGCAATATGCCGGGTAGTCGACTGGCTAACATAGACTTGCCGGTGCCGGGTGGGCCAATCATCAACATATTGTGACGACCGGCGGCGGCTATTTCAAGTGCGCGGCGTGTACGGTGTTGACCACGAACATCGGCCAGGTCGGCAATAACATTAGTATCAAATGAGTGAGTATAAGCTTCTGCCAATGGTAATTTTAAACGCTGCTGTAGATGTTGACACACACTGAGCAAGTTGCTTGCAGCGTAGACCTCTGTGGATCCGATCAACGCCGCTTGTCGTGCACTTGTTACTGGCATCACCAGTTTTTTATTTTGTTTTTGCGCAGCCAGAGCGACAGGCAAGCTGCCATTTACTTCGCGTAATGCGCCGGATAGTGCCAGTTCTCCATGAAATTCATATTCATCTAATTTGGTTTTATCGATTTGCCCTGATGCGGCGAGGATGCCTAAAGCAATGGGTAAGTCATAACGGCCACCTTCTTTGGGTAGGTCGGCCGGCGCCAGGTTGACGGTGATTTTTCGCGCCGGAAATTCGAAATTGGAATTGATAATGGCGGCGCGGACGCGGTCTTTACTTTCTCTTACGGCGGCTTCAGGTAAGCCGACGATAGAAAAAGCGGGTAGACCATTTGAAAGATGAACTTCGACGGTGACGAGGGCGGCGTTAATCCCGTTAAGCGCGCGGGTATGAAGTGTGGCGAGTTGCATGGTATTCCTTCCTTGCGTGTTTTTATTTCCGTATGTCTGAAAATTGTAGTGCTTATGCCCAAGTCTGGCAAGTTGTATTTTGTTGTGAGGTATAAAGTCAAAAGATTTAACCGCGGAGGCGCAGAGAAAATCTTAGTTTTTATTAATGGCGCCGAAGGCGCCATTAATAAAAGCAAAACTCTGCGCTTCCGCGTCTTCGACAATTGCTCCTGCATTGTTCTACTTGCGGGCGTCCTGCCCTAATATGCGGTTAAATCTTTTGTATTCTTCTAAGGTTACTTTATTTGCTCTATCTGCTTTTCCAGCTGCTCAAGTTTTTCTCGCGTGCGTTGCAAAACTGCAGTCTGTACATCGAATTCTTCGCGTGTGACTAGATTCATTTTTGTCAGAGTGGATTGCAGCAAACTTTTCACATTGTTTTCGATGTCATCCTGCATGCCTTTTACATCGCCAGGAATAAGTGAACTGATGCGTTTGCTGAGTTGTTCGAGTGTGTCATTCATCTTTTTCTAAGGCTCCTTACTGATAACGCTATTGTAAATGAAATCGTGATGACGGGCATGCACCATTATGTTGCCACGTTATATCTGACGCACTCTAATGGTGCGTTTGCTGGGGTTTAGCACTGTAATCAAGGACGAAATAAACATTAACTCTTTGTATTTTATATATTAATAATTTTTGGCACGATACCTGCATTCTTTGAGTTAAGTTTCTAATCAAACTGTTATTTTATTAATTTTATATTGGAGTCTATCTCATGAAAAAATCTATTGTACTTGCAACTGCGGTTGCAGCTGTTTTAACAAGTGGTATTGCCGCTGCTGATCTTTCTGCTAATGCAGGTGTTTTCTCTAACTACATCTGGCGCGGTGTTTCACAAACTGCTGATTCTGCAGCGGGTCAAGGTGGTATTGATTGGGGTAATGACTCGGGTGTTTATGCCGGTGTATGGACGTCGACTATTGCGGGTGGTCAGGAAGTAGATGTATATGCGGGTTTAGCAGGTGAAGCGGGTGATATCGGTTATGACTTAGGCGTTATCACTTACCAGTACCCTAAATCTCCAAACATCAATTTCACTGAAATATATGCATCAGGTACTTTTAGCTTAGTTACAGTTGGTGTCGCATACACGGTTGATGCTGCTTCAGGTAATGATGGCGCTACATTCGATTCTGGCGATATGTATGTAAACGGTAGCATTGATTACACAGTTGGCAAGAGTGATGTAAGTGTTTATGCAGGTGCTTACATGTTCGACAATGATGGCGGTACAGCAGGTGAAGCTGATTATTCTCATTATGGTGTGAGCTTGAGTAAAGATGGTTTCACGTTTGCTCTTGATAAAAACGATATCGAAGTTGGCGATGCTTTAGATGGAGTAGCTGGCCCAAACAGTGATGCTGTTCGTTTCACTGTTAGCTACGCAATGGATTTCGAACTTTAATTATCAAACGTAAATATTTAAACCAATAGTGGTTTTCGCCTGCCCTCGATGTTGAGGGCAGGCACTTTCCGAGGAGTAACTATTATGAAAATGATTACAGCAATCATTAAACCTTTCAAACTTGACGATGTGCGCGAAGCATTATCTGAAATGGGTGTGCAAGGTATTACGGTAACGGAAGTAAAAGGTTTTGGTCGTCAGAAAGGACACACCGAGTTATATCGTGGCGCTGAGTATGTTGTTGATTTTTTGCCTAAAGTAAAAGTTGAGGTAGCGGTTAGTGCAGACATTGCTGAAAAAGTAATTGAAGCAATTCGTGGTGCAGCTAACACGGGCAAAATTGGTGACGGCAAAATTTTCGTATCAACTGTTGAAGAAGTCGTACGTATTCGTACAGGTGAAACCGGCGCTGAAGCGCTTTAGTTTTCTTAAATTGTTTTATCTGAAATAAATTAATTAATTTGGAGGATCTCACGTGGAAGATCAAATACTCGAATTACAATACGCGCTAGATACGTTTTATTTTCTAGTCTCTGGTGCGTTAGTTATGTGGATGGCTGCCGGTTTCTCGATGTTAGAAGCAGGTTTAGTTCGTTCAAAAAATACAGCTGAAATTTTAACCAAGAACGTGGCACTGTTCGCGATTTCTTGCATTATGTATATGGTTTGTGGTTACGCAATCATGTACGGCGGTGGTTTCATGCTTGATGGCATCGCAGGTGGCGATACATTAGTTGCTGATGCACTGGCGGCTTCTAAAGAAAATGGTTTTGGTGGTGATTCTGTTTATTCAGGTGCTTCTGACTTTTTCTTTCAAGTTGTATTTGTTGCAACAGCAATGTCTATTGTTTCTGGTGCCGTTGCTGAACGTATGAAGCTCTGGAGCTTCTTATTATTTGCTGTTGTTATGACCGGTGTTATCTATCCTCTGGAAGGTGCATGGACATGGAATGGTGATGATGTATTTGGTTTATACAACTTAGGCGATTTAGGTTTCTCTGATTTTGCTGGTTCAGGTATTGTACATATGGCGGGTGCAGCAGCAGCGTTAGCCGGTGTGTTATTGCTGGGAGCACGTAAAGGTAAATACAGTGCTGATGGCAAGGTTAACCCTATTCCTGGTGCAAACTTACCGATGGCAACATTAGGTACATTCATCTTATGGATGGGCTGGTTCGGTTTCAACGGCGGTTCAGTTTTAAAACTGGGTGATATCGCAAGTGCAAACTCGGTTGCGATGGTTTTCCTTAACACCAATGCGGCTGCGGCTGGCGGTGCCATTGCTGCATTGCTTATGGCTCGCATCCTGTTCGGTAAAGCAGATTTGACCATGCTGTTAAACGGTGCGTTAGCCGGTTTAGTTGCGATTACTGCGGAGCCTTCTACACCAACGCCTTTACTAGCAACACTGTTTGGTGCCGCTGGCGGTGTATTAGTTGTGTTCTCAATCGTATTCCTCGATAAGCTTAAAATCGATGATCCGGTTGGTGCGATTTCTGTACACGGTACATGTGGTTTCCTTGGTTTGATGCTTGTTCCTTTAACGAATGATGGTGTTAGCTTCTCTGGTCAGTTGATCGGTGCGGCAACAATCTTCGGTTGGGTATTTACAACCAGCTTTGCAGTCTGGTTTATTCTGAAGATGGTCATGGGTATCCGTGTATCGGCAGAAGAAGAGTACGAAGGCGTTGATATAGGCGAATGTGGCCTGGAAGCCTACCCAGAATTTACTAGCAAATAATAGACTCCTGCTGGTATTGTGGTTGGTCGAGCACTTCGGTGCTCGGCCTTTTTTTTGTCTGCGATATATGTAGGGGCCAGAGAGAAGTTTCTCTCTGGCCCCGGTTTGGTTAAATCTGTGCGTCTTTTTGGTGCGCTCTCCCTTCGCACATTAGTGGTGCAATCATTGCCTGAACTGTGGTAAAAAGGCTGCCGAGTCTATTAAATAAAAAAGTATTGCCACAAAAGCAGGGGTCAAAATGAAATTAATTAAAGCAATTATCAAGCCTTTTAAGCTCGATGATGTGCGTGAAGCATTATCAGAGGTGGGTGTAACGGGTATCACCGTGTCTGAAGTTAAAGGTTTTGGGCGTCAGAAAGGGCATACAGAGTTGTACCGTGGTGCGGAGTATGTCGTTGACTTCCTCCCCAAAGTAAAAATTGAAACGGTCGTTGATAATGAGCATGTTGATAATGTTATCGAAGCCATACGAAATGCAGCGAATACTGGCAAGATTGGTGACGGTAAAATCTTTATTATCAATGTTGAGCATGCTGTACGCATACGTACCGGTGAGTCAGGTAGCGAAGCGTTGTAGAGCAGCAGTGTATTGGGATCGTTCTTGACGATGCTCAGCATATCCTCCAGCCCTGGAGATAAAAAATAAAATGGTACAACCAAGAGATAAAACTATGAACTTCTTTAATAAAATGATTTCCGCTTGTGTGATGTTGTTTTTACCGGTAATAGCGCATGCAGAAGGATTGGATTCAGGTGATACGGCCTGGATATTGACCTCAACAGCACTGGTATTATTTATGACGTTACCCGGTCTTGCCCTGTTTTATGGTGGTCTGGTCAGAACCAAAAACGTGCTTTCAGTTTTGATGCAGTGCTTCATGATTGCCTGTGTGGTTAGTATCATATGGGTGGTCTACGGATATAGTCTTGCATTTGGTGACGGCGGCAGCATGAATGCCTGGATTGGTGGTCTGGATAATGTCTTCTTGATGAATGTCACTCGAGATGGGCTAAGTGGCACATTACCTGAAAGTGTTTTTGTTATGTTCCAGATGACGTTTGCGATTATCACGCCGGCGCTTATTGTTGGTGGTTTTGCTGAGCGGATGAAATTTTCATCGATGTTGTTATTTAGTGTGCTCTGGGTAACGGTAGTTTATTTCCCAATATGTCATTGGGTTTGGGGCGGTGGTTGGCTTGCAGAGATGGGCCTGCTTGATTTTGCCGGTGGTACTGTTGTTCATATTACAGCAGGTGTTGCGGCTATCGTGACGGCACTGGTGATGGGGAATCGTAACGGTTTTCCTACCACACCGATGATGCCGCATAACATGACGATGACGGTCACCGGTGCCTGTATGTTATGGGTCGGCTGGTTTGGCTTTAATGGCGGGAGTGCTGTTGCGGCAAACGGTGATGCTGGCATGGCTATGTTGGTGACTCATGTGAGTGCTGCTTGCGGTGCCTTCACCTGGGCATTACTGGAGTGGATTAAATACGGTAAACCTAGTGCATTAGGTACAGTAACCGGTATGGTTGCAGGTCTTGGTACTATTACGCCAGCTTCTGGTTTCGTTGGTCCAATGGGTGGATTAGCTATTGGTGTCAGTGCAGGTATTGTGTGTTTCTTTGCCACCGGTTTTATCAAGCAAAAACTTAAGATAGATGACTCGCTTGATGTTTTTCCAGTGCACGGTGTCGGCGGTATACTGGGTACGTTATTAGCAGCAGTATTTGTTTCCGCCAGTCTGGGTGGTGTGGGTTTTGCCGAAGGAATGAGTATGGGATCACAGATGGGTGTGCAGTTAACCGGTGTAATAGCAACTATCTTATTTACAGCGATAGCTACCTTTGTGATTTTGAAAATTGTTGACGTGTTACTTGGCTTACGTGTTACCGAGGAGCAGGAAGTCGAAGGTTTAGATATTAACCAGCATGATGAACGGGGTTATATCTTGTAATGGCGTTTGAAAGTTAAAAGACAAAAATGATTCACCGCAGAGACGCGGAGGCGCAGAGTTTTATTTTGTTATTAGCGCCAGCGGCGCTAATAACAAAAATTAAGTTTTTCTCTGCGCCTTCGCGTCTCTGCGGTGAAAAGTTTTTAAACTTGTTTGTAATGTAGGGAAATTAAAAAATTCTAATTCAACCTGTCGATGACAGTTTTGAACGCATGGTCGAATGCTGAATGCCCCATAATCATCTTAGTGGTTTCATTCGCAACTTCTCCATTAAATTCGTCAAATGATTTTTCGATAACTAGCTCGCCCTTATGGTTAACAAACATTAGATTAGCATCTTCAACAATGATGACCGACAACTTGCATCGTCTTGCCACTTTGTCTTCACCCATATAAACCTGAAACCACATGCCTGGCATAACATTAGTCGGGATGGAGGCTTTCTTGGTTACTTCCTCTTCGATAGGCGCTTCTTCTTCCGGCTCGGCATTGCGGACGATTTCTTCAGCGACGCTGATTTCTTCTTTTGTGAAGTTCGCATCGTCAATGTGTTCCTGTAATGTATCATGATATGTTTGAATAATACTTTGAACATCTTTTTTAGAATTACTGGAAATGTTCAGGTAGCTTTCTGTTTGTTCAAATAACTCATCTTTTTCAGAAGTTAATTTTGCCAGTTGTTCGGGTGAAGTAACCGGTTGCACACTTTCTACAATGTGGCGCAGTGTTAGTGCCAGATTAACCCATTCATTATTTTCTTTACCGTTCTTAATGTAATGATTAAACATCAATGTGGGCCAGCGTTTAAGAATGAGTGGGTGCACGGCTTCTGGTAATGTCTTGCCCGTCGTGGTGGCGCGCAATGCTTTTAACACGGTTGCACGCGCATGCTTGCGTAATAACTGCTGCTGTTCCTGTTCCTCAATCTTACGGGTGAGGGCTTCTTGTTCTTCTATTACAGCATTGAGGCTATCTAGTGCATTTTGGAATGTTTCCGTGGTCAGATCATATTCGCCAAGAATGGTGGAGATAATCTTATCAAGATGGATGAACATTTCGTCTGTGCGATCGGTAATGCCGATGCCGACATCGGCAATAGTATCGAGTAACACTCGCGCGGGGTGATCATCGTATATAAAAAATTCCTGATCAGACATCGAGGCTTTGATGATGGGAATTTGTAACCTCAGCAGTAAAGTTTTAACGGTATCTGAAATTTCTTCATCATCGATAATCGCATCGAAAATTAGTTCGATAAAATCAATGGTCTTTTCAGCAATTTGATTGATGCGCTTGGTAACCGCGCCGCCAGATGTTTTGGCAATTTCAGACAGTACAGCCTGTTTGACGGCTTCACCATCAAATCGCGTACCTTCAGGTTGTTCGAATTGAGGCAGGTTTTGAACCTGAGATAAGGCCTGAATAATTTCCTGATGGCCAAAATGTTGAGGCGTGCTTTCTGGGAAGTATTCACCGCCTTCAGCAGAAGGCGTGGCCGCGGAGCTGGGTGTAATCGGTGCGCCGCCAATATAATTACCCAGAACACGGCCTACCTGACTTGCGGGCATGCCAGCCGTGTAATGCTGGTATTCAGTTGCCCCTTCAGGTGTGTGTGGATTGCCTGACTGTGGTTGTCCGTTGACCTGATTGCCACCGGCATAGCCAGCAGCGCCACCACCACCGTTTTGGTCAGCGGGAACTTCACCACCTTCACCCGTCTGTGCTTGCGGGCTTCCTTGGCCGGGATTGCGATATGTGCCACCGGGCGCGGCGGTCATAGCAAAACCACTTATGTTGCTGCCACCAGGTGCACCACCACCCTGTGTACCGCTCGGTCCGTCTTGAGCGCCACCGCCTGCTCCGGCAGGCGATCCTTGATATCCTCCGGCAGCGTGACCGCCAGCTGAACCAGCTGATCCGCCCTGGGCGCCACCTGCATAACCGCCACCACCCTGATCTTCCGCATAGTCTTGTTGCTGAGCTTCATCCGGGTTGGCACTGGTGTCCATCTTTGGTTTCGGGCGTGGTTGAGAAGGTTTGGACTTGTTCGAGTGTAGTTTTATCTGAGGTAAAATGTCCGCATCAATCAGCCGATTGTTGATGGAGTCATATAATGCATCGAGTTTATTTGCGATTTCAACATCGAACATGCCAAATAAGGTTTTACGATTGGTATTATCGAAATCGTCAGCCAGCGCATCATTGAATGCCTGACAAAAGTTTGTTGGGTCCAGAGCATTCTGTGAGAAAACTGTGGATGTTTTCAGTGCCAGATGCTCGAGTCGTGCTTCTAAATGTTGTAATTGTTCGCGGTATTTTCCGGCAGCGCGCTCACCAATGCCTTTTACCAGCACGATGCCTTCCATTTCATCCTGTCCGACCAGGCTTAATTCATCAAGATCATCATCGGGTGCATCGTGCACTTGAGACGCTTTATACTCATCAGCCGGTACCAGATAAGTTTTGATATTTTTGTCGAACGTTTTGGCTATATCTACTTTGCCGGTGCGTAACTGGTTCATTAGCTCAAAATAACGACGTTGGTCTTCGTTATTATCAGCTTCTTCAGACATATCAAATAAATTGTCCTGTGCTGTGTTGAGTAATTTTGACATCAAATCCGCTAAACGGGTTGTCAGATTGTTGCGGATATCAACAACCAGTTTGTCAAATTCTGTAATGCTATCGGTTTTATTTTTGTTATTTTCACTCATGAAAAAGTGCTTCCACCTGCTCTGGGCAGTGGTTAATAAGTGGGTACGGCTTCTTGTTTAGTAGATTATAGCTGTTAGTAAGGAAAAAACAGAGGCTTAAGTAAATATTTAGACTGAATTTTAATAGAAATATCATCCATTAATTGCGGCCCTAGGTTTGCAACTGCTTGATATGGAACTATGCTTTATAGGCATAATCAACACATGTCATATGTTTAGATAGTTAACGAAATAATTAAGTCAGAGATGTTTAGTGCCATGAGCGAACAAGCCGTAGAAAAACCGATTGAAAAGTTAGCCGAAAAACCACAAATTTTAGTCGTTGATGACTCTAAAGTGATTCGTCTGGCAGCAAAGAAGATGCTAGGAAGTGATTATCAAGTTCATCTGGCTGAAGACGGTCAAATTGCATGGGAAGTGCTGCAGCAAGATAATGATATCTCTGTGGTGTTTACCGATTTAAGCATGCCCAACCTGAACGGTATGGAGCTGTTGGCGCAAATTCGTGATTCCGATATAGAAAATATCGCGGCTTTACCGGTTATTATTTTAACCGGTGCAGATGATTCAGATACTGTGAAGCAGACTGTGTTTGATGCAGGTGCAACTGATTTTATCACTAAACCTTTCGAATCAATTGACCTGATTAGTCGTGCGAAAGCGTATGCAAGGTTAAGTCGTAAAGTTGTCGAGCTTGAAAAGAGAACTGGTTATGACAAGTTAACGGGTTTATGTAATGCCACTTCACTGGAAGAGCAGGGAGTCAAGGCGTTTTCATTTTCCAGCCGCCACAAGTTATCCGTTAGTACGGTAATTTTCGAGATAACAGAATTTCAGGAATGTTTTTTGAATCACGGGAAAAATGTTGCACAACATATTATTTCTACAGTGGGTAAACGTCTACAGGAAGTAATGCGTGAAGAAGATATTGCAGCACGCATCGGCGTAGCAAAATACGTATTGGTTCTGCCGATGACAAATAAGCAAAAGACGGAAATCGTGATCAGTCGGATGCGAGAAAGCATCAATAAACTTGTTTTTGATACGGGAAAAGAAAAAATTCGCGTCAATTTTGTTGCTGGTTATGCTGTCCTCGGGCAACTTGATAACATGCAATTTAATGACATGCTTGAGCAGGCAGATAATGCTCTGCAACGTGCAATAAAGTCATCAGATAATCCTGTCGTTTGTTTTGATGACGAGATTGAAGAAAAAATTGAAGCGCCAGTTGAGATTGTTACCGAGCAGGATATTGAAAATGCTTTTTCTCTCATTCTTGAAGGTAATTACTATCAGATTCCTGAGCAACACTTATCTGTGGTAGTAAAACGGTTGGTACCATTTATGCAATACGTCGACAATCAGCTGGAAGATGACAGGGTTGATGATTCAACTGAGGAAAATATTGCAGTATGATTGTTCAAGATGTTTGGTCTTAGAATCAACAGGGGGTTCTTAAATGTCACAAAATTTAAAAACAGTTACTGCGGTAAGCGCTCTGGAAATCTGTCGGCAAGATCCACGCACCTTGCTGATTGATGTGCGTTCTAGCATGGAGTTTCTCTTCGTCGGCCATCCAACCGGTGCCATACATATTCCCTGGATTGATGAACCTGAATGGGTTATCAATAAAAATTTCGTGACAGAAATCAGAAAACTCGCACTGGGCGGGCTCAAGGAAGATGCCGATGATGTGTCGATTATTCTTATCTGTCGAAGCGGTAATCGTTCAGAAGAAGCCGGTAAATTATTAGTTGAATCAGGCATTAAAAATGTCTGTCACATTGATGAAGGATTTGAAGGTAAGCTGGATGATGGTCATCATCGCAGTTCAGTGGGTGGTTGGCGTTTTCATGGATTGCCCTGGGAACAGTGTTAGGTGCAGTTAATAATAAATAGTGAATAGTTAATAGTGAAAAAAACTAAAGAACAATGGAAAGAGCAGTTAAGTGATGATGAGTATCGTGTCACACGTGAAGCAGGAACGGAGCCTGCTTTCACCGGTAAGTATTATAATAATAAAGATACCGGTATGTACCGCTGTAAATGTTGCGGTGAAGTATTGTTTAGTTCTGGTGAAAAATATGACTCGGGTTCTGGTTGGCCGAGTTTTTATAAACCCGAAAGCGATTCTGAATTAGAAGAAATCAAGGATGCTAGTCACGGTATGGTTCGTGTAGAAGTTCGTTGTCCAAAGTGTGAGGCGCATCTGGGGCATGTTTTTGAAGATGGGCCGCAGCCTACCGGATTGCGTTATTGTATTAATTCTGCCTCGCTGGATTTTGAAGGTAAATAGGTATCAGACATTCAGAGAATTAAAGTCAAAAGCTTGAACCGCAGAGACGCTGAGGCACAGAGAAAAATTGATTGTTATTGATGTGTACACACTTCGTCATTCCGGCATGTTTTTAGCCGGAATCCATCTATTAGGTTAGTGCAAGTCTTAGACGTGGATACCGGCTAAAAACATGCCGGTATGACAACACTTTTATAATCGTATTTATTTTCTCTGCGGTTTAAGCTTTTCGAACTCGTAGATGCCAGAGTAAGCGTTCCTTGTGTGAATAAATTCGCACTTACACCGTTCGTATACACCAACCATATTCAGCTTTTCTCTGTGTTTCTGTGGTAAAAAGTTTCTAAACATCTGGCGTTTAAACTAAGCGTCGACAGTATTATTGACAACAACCAGTCTCACAACAGTCACCACCCGGTTTAACCGCCTCAATCGTCGCCGACAAAACATAATCCTCAACACCTCGTCCTGGTGCCCAGTCTTTTATAAAGTCTTTTGATTCATCTTTGGGAGAGATGTTAATTTTCTCAAAGCCATTATCTTCCAAAATAGATTGTAACTCTGAAATCTGTGATGCCCCTGCCATGCAACCAGAATACAGTGCCAGGTCATCTCTAATTTTGTCCGGTAGTTCAGTACTGGCAACAACATCTGAGATGGCCAAACGACCACCGGGTTTCAATACTCGAAAGGCTTCACTGAATACCTGTTTTTTATCGGGTGAAAGATTGATTACGCAATTAGAGATGATGACATCGACGGTGTCGTTAGCAACCGGCATGTGTTCAATTTCGCCGAGACGAAATTCGACCTGATTGTATTGTCCTTTTTCGGCATTATTGCGTGCTTTAGAAATCATGGTCGGTGTCATATCAATGCCTATGACCTGTCCGGAATCACCGGTTTCTGCCGCGGCAAGAAAACAGTCAAAACCGCCGCCACTTCCCAGATCGAGAATGGTCTCACCCGTTTTGATACTGGCGATTGCACGCGGATTACCGCAGCCCAGCCCCATGTCGGCTCCTTCAGGTACATTATCGAGGTCGTCTTCGCTGTAGCCTAAGCGTGTTGAAACCAAAGTGTTGATTGCTGCGTCATCTGAAACACCGCAACAACTGGCGTCAGTGCCGCAACTGCTACCTTCATTACTGGCTTCGGCTACTTGAGCATAGCTCTCGCGTACGTTCTGTCTAATTTCATCTGCCTTTTTTTGATTGGTGGCCTGATCGACGGGTTGACTCATGATTTAACTCCCACTAAATTTGTTGGAAAAAATATTTTGTATTTGTTGCATGGCTTCTGTATTAACCGAGCAGAATACCTGCTTGCCATTGCGTTTCATATGAATTAACCCAGCACGATGCAGTTCTTTTAAATGGTGCGATAGCGTCGAAGCAGCGATATTTAACTGAGAATCCAGATCACCGACGCAACAACTGAAAACTTTGTCGCTGGCACAGCTGGTGCCGGGTGTACAGCAGCTGGTTAGAATATCGTATATCTTCAGGCGGTGGTCATTGGCCAGTGCTTTGAAAATATCAACGAGTTGCTCAGAATTAATAGTTTTATACTTCGACATATTTCGAATTATAGTATTATAAAAAATAAATGCAAGGAATTTTTTTCAGTAGTATCATCATCCACTGTCTACTGGGATATAAAAAATAGAATTTACAGCCATGCGTCAGCAACTAACTGAAGAAGAAAAACATAAACTCGAGGATCGTCTGTTTGAATTAAGGCAAGAGCATCGTGACCTCGATGAGGTTATCGAACGTCTGTTGCACTCAGCCGATGTAGAAGAGCTACAGCTGAAACGATTTAAAAAGCGCAAACTTTTGCTTAAAGATTCTATTTTACAACTTGAGAATGTGCTCATTCCGGATATTCTTGCGTAGTCATTTATTCCCCTGTTAAATATTGAAGCATTTTTGAGGATAGCTAGCGTGAACTATTGTTCTGCATGTGGTGAAAAAGTAAGCCTGGTCGTGCCAGAAGGCGATAATCGTCATCGGCATGTGTGTACGGTCTGTGAAACCATCCACTATGAAAATCCGAAAATTGTAACGGGCTGTATTGCTGAATGGCGGGATAAAATTTTACTGTGCAAACGTGCCATCGAACCACGTCATGGATTATGGACTTTGCCAGCGGGTTTTATGGAAAATGAAGAAACCAACCTCCAGGGCGCGGCAAGAGAAACCGCAGAAGAAGCGAATGCAAACGTTGAAAATATGAAATTGTTTTGTGTGTTCAGTATCGCGCATATCAATCAGGTGTATACCATGTATCGAGGTGATCTGGCTGAGGGGTTGGCTAGCCCCGGTATCGAAAGCCTTGAAGTCGCACTAATGACAGAAGATGAAATTCCCTGGCAAAATATGGCGTTTCAGGTGATTAGTGAAACCTTGAAACTGTATTATCAGGATAAGAAAAAGGGTGAGTTTGTAACCCATTATGGCGATATTATTAAACAGAGTGATGATTCTTATATTGTTAATTATTTCTAATATATTTATGAGTGTCTGTAATCGACTCGAAGCAAACAGTCAGAAGATTTAAAAACTTGAACCGCGTCTCTGCGGTTCAAACTTTTTACTTTAGGTTTTAACGTCAGCTTCTGGATGTTATCGGAAATCAAACTAAACGTTTTTTAACTGGATATTACCTTTAAAAACGATTTCATCTTTTGGTTTTAATTTAAATATCAACTGATAAAAACTTAATTCGTTTTCCAGCGATTGCGTGATGGTCTCTGCTTTTCTAAAGCCATGTTGTTCACTTTCATAATATTGAGCGGCAACAGATAAACCTTTTTTATCTAATGCTTCAAACATTTTTTCGGCTTGTTCTTTTGGTACTACTCTGTCCTCAGTGCCCTGAAAGAAAATAACCGGGCAGTCGAGTTGGTCTGTACTATTGATTGGCGAGCGCTCTTTGTACAAAGTTTTTTGTTCTGGATATGTGCCAATTAGTTTATCCAGATAGCGTGATTCGAATTTATGTGTATGTTCAGCCAGGCTGGTTAGTTCTGATATGCCGTAATAACTGGCGCCGGCTGAAAATACATTTTCAAAAGTTAAAGCAGACAGTACGGTATAACCACCGGCACTGCTGCCGCGAATGATTAACTGGTTTTTATCTGCTAAGCCCAAGGCCACAGCGTGACCAGCGGCATCACAGCAATCTTCTATGTCCAGTCTTCCCCATTTGCCATGCAAGCGTTCACGGTATGTTTTGCCATACCCGGTGCTGCCACTGTAGTTAACATCAAGTAGAGCAAAACCACGAGAGGTCCAGAATTGTTTTCTGGGGTCTAGCGCAGTACTGGCCTGACCGGTTGGGCCGCCGTGACAGATAATAATTAACGGCGGTTTTGCTGAATTCGTTATGCCGCATTTTTTATTAGTATAGTCAGGGTTAGTGGGCGGGTAATAATTGGCATATACAGTTTGTTGATGTCGATTGATGAACGACAGACTTTGCGCATTTGAGTAATACTTTGTGTCGATAGGTAATTGGCAGGAATTTTTTACCTGCTCACTTTTTAATATACTGTTATTCAGGGTGGCTGAAATTAATTGTGGAAACTCAGAACTGGATGCGGCGATAAAACATATGTTGCTGTTATCGGCTGAGATTGAATTGAAATCATGCCAGGGTGTAGAAATTTCGTTAAGTGTGTGTGGTTCAGTTAGAGAGAGTGTCGCTAAAGTGGTTTGTCCCTGTGATTGAAAGTAGCAGAGAACATGTGTGTTATCAATAAAGGTATATGTCGATTGTGCAAAAATCCACTGCGGTAAACCAAATTCCTTTTCACCTTGTGTAAGTTGTGTGTTGTTTTTTAGTGAGTATTGATAAAGGTGCCACCAGCCATCACTATCGGAAATAAAATAAAGGCGGTCATCTGGCGACCATTGGGGTTGAAACACTGAAATATTATCACCACCCGCAATGTGTTTTTTATCTTTGGTGTTTCCGGTAGCATCCAGGTTAGCAAGCCAAAGTTTGTTGCCATCCCATGGCATGTTCGGGTGGTCCCAGCTCTGCCAGCATAGCTGCTCGTTTGTTGAATTTAAACGTGGGCTGGCATAAAAGTCATTGCCTTGTTCTAGCGTGGTTAGTCGTCCGTTTTTGATATCGATGCTGACAAGTGTATTGGTAACGGTCTGTTCAGCGTGTGCCTCACAAACGGCAATGAGTCTATGACGTGCTTTATCAAAGACTAAATCAGCGAAGCGAAAATTATTTATTTCGGTAATGCGTTTGACCTGATTATCTTTAATACAATAGATATCTTGATCGCTATCATTGATAAAATAGACGATGTTATTATCAACGCAGTAGCTGCCACCTCCATACTCATGTACACGTGATCGTGCACTGTATGGCGGTGGCAGGATATCGGATAATAATTTATTATTTACGACCACAATAACGCAGCGACCGTTTTCCAGTGGCCGACGTTCAATATAATAAATGGATTGCCCATGCTGTCTGGGTTCGTCAATAGTGATGTTATCACTCACGATTAAGTCTGATGAAATGACAGACGTCCAGTTGCCGTATTTTTCTGTTTGTGTTGCCATAAATAGTTAGAGGTATCCGGATAAATGAAGGCTAATTATAAAATTTAGTACTAGAGTACGACTATTCTATAGAGATAATACTTCATGGGTGCTGCCCAGGTAAAAAATTAACTTAACATGATTAAAAGCAGGGTATAAGGACGTGTTATTAGAAATTGCTGGCTTGCTGATTTTTAGCGGTATTCTGCTATTAATTATCGGAATTTTTATTGCCAGGCAATATACCCTGCGTGCCAAGCTGGTAACGGCTTTTATGGTCATCGTATTAATCTCATTAACCGTTCTGGCTTTGCTTGACGGTTATATCATGAAAGAAAATCTGACCGATGGTGCTAATAAAGCACTCAGCTCAGCCGCGCGAAATTATGCCGATCGGCTCGATCAATTTAATCGACAAAATGCAGGTTTTTTAACGACAGAAGCCAGTCTTCCCGCCATTAACAAATTTATTACACGAAAAGCCGAGGCACCGTTTAATCGTCAGGCCGTGCTTGAAATTTTAGGTGCATTAAAATCCCGTCAAAATGACATTATTCATTCCTATGCAATTTTAAATACCGAAGGTATTAATATACTGGATACCGTGCAAACAGATATGGGTACGGATGAAAGTCAACAGGATTATTTCAAAGTATTTGCTGGTGATCGGTCAATAAGCAATTATCGCTCTCCCATCATTTTTGATAAGGACCATCCCGTTATCATCTTCAGCAGTGTAATCAATGATTTGTCTGGTAAATTCATTGGTGTGCTGAGGGCAAAATATGATGCGTCAATATTGACAACATTATTTGATCGCACGCAAGGTATGGTAGGTCGTGGTTCGTTTGCCGTATTGCTAGATGAAAATAATTTACGTTTAGTACATGGTCGACGTAGTGATCTCAAGTACACCCTGGCCAGTGATACTGACGAGTTAAATATTCAAGCATTAATTCAAGATAAGCGCATCCCCGCCGACACCACGAGTGCATTTGTGGAGCATTCGAATTGGGCTAATAAGGTACAGTCAGCGAGTGTCAGCGAGCCTATTATAGAAACAGAGTTTTATGGTTTAGGCACGGCGGTGTTCTCGTCTGCCGTATTGAAACTGGATACCGCGCCCTGGACAATCATCGTTTCTTTGCCGCAGGATGTTTTTTTAGAACCGGTAGTCGCACAAACACAAAGCGCACTTTTTCTGGTTATTATTATTGTGATTGTGGTGGTGCTCATCGTGATGGCAGCAACCCAGTTGTTACTGGGCCCGATTAAACGTTTAACCTCTGTTGTTGAATCTATCGGTAAGGGTGACTTTGAAGTGCAAGCTAACATTGAGGCCAATGATGAGATTGGTGGCTTAGCGACGGCATTTAATGAAATGACCTTAAGCATTAGTGAGCTGATTGAAGACCTTGAGTCAGAGGTGGGAAGTCATAAGCTGACGGCGGAAAATCTAAACAAACTGTCACAGGCGATTGAGCAGAGCCCTGTCTCCGTCATGATTACTGATCTTGATGGAATAATCGAATATGTTAATCCGCAGCTTTGTAAAATTACCGGTTATAAAGAAAAGGAATTGATTGGGAAAAACCCCCGCATTTTAAAATCTGGGCACACGCCAGAAGTGCAGTTTAAAAACATGTGGAATGCGATTGCATCTGGACAGTCCTGGACGGGTGAACTTTATAATAAAAAGAAAAATGGTGATTTGTTCTGGGAGAATGTCACCATTTCTTCGATTAAAAATAACGAAGATGAAAGTACGCATTACCTGGCGATTAAAGAAGATATTTCTCTGCGTAAAGATTACGAGGAGCGTCTTTTATATCAGGCAAGTTACGACAAGCTGACTGATCTGCCTAATCGAACTTTGGCTTACGACCGTATCCAGCAGGCAATTGCAAATGCCATCCGTGAACAAAAACAAATTGCCATGTTGTACATGGACTTCGATCACTTTAAAAATATTAATGATACATTGGGTCATGGCGCAGGGGATGAGTTTTTAAAATATATGGCGGGGCGACTTAAAGGCTGCGTGCGAGATTTTGATACCGTGGCGCGCTTGGGTGGCGATGAGTTCTTAATTATGTTGCTTGAGATTGATGATGGTCAACAGCAAGATTCATTCGAAGAAATAATAAAACGTAAGGCCGGTGAAATATTACAACGGGTATCCGAACCTTGTGTGATACAGGATATGGAGTTTTCAGTAACCGCCAGTGTTGGTATAGCTATCTTCCCACAGGATGGTGATGATCCGCATATGTTGTTAAGAAACGCTGATACCGCGATGTACAGAGGTAAGCGTAAAGGTCGAAACACCTACGAGGTGTTCACGCCGGAGATGGGCGATGTAGTAATGAAGCGTGTCGAGATTGATAGTAAATTAAGGCGCGCATTGGATAACGGTGATTTTTATCTGAAATACCAGCCTTTAATGGACGCTCGGACACGAGCCATCGTTGGTGCGGAAGCGTTAATACGTTGGGAAGACGATGAGTTGGGTCTGGTCTCACCCGAAGAGTTTGTGCCGTTGGCTGAAGAGAGTGGTTTGATTGTTGAAATAGGCGAATGGGTACTGGATACGGCGCTTGCTGATGTTAAAAAATGGCGCAACAGTACAGAGCAGGATGACTTTTATATCGCGATAAATTTGTCTAGCCGTCAATTTAGAGGTAAAGACATTGTTAAGAAAATTTCTGATTCTTTAAAACGTCACGATTTACCCGGCTCTTGTCTGGAACTGGAAATAACCGAACGTTTACTGATGAAAGATGTGCCGCATGTCGTCGGTATATTAAATCAGTTTAAAGACATGGATATTCGCCTGTCGATTGATGATTTTGGTACGGGTTATTCTTCACTGAGTTACCTTAAGCGATTCCCATTTGACGTATTAAAGATTGATAAGTCCTTTATCGACGACATTGCCGACGACCCGGACGATAAAGCATTGTGTGATGCTATTATTGCCATGGCACATAGTTTGGGTTTAAGTATTATTGGTGAAGGGGTAGAAAACGAGCAACAGTTTGAGTACCTTGATCAGCGTGGTGTGGAAATCATTCAGGGTTATTATGTTAGCGCACCCATGGTGCGTGATGATTTTCTCAAGTTTATTGCTGTCTAAGACTGGTTGGAGACAACGGTTTAATCTCTTGGGGTTATATTTTTCGCAGCTGCCGGCGTACTGGTTCTCGTTCCCATGCTCCAGCGTGGAAATGTATAGCGTTAAGAAGACGTTAGAGTCATTCAGTTAAAACCAGTACTTATATCGTATTGTTGTAAAGTGAGTTTGCTCATTGTCCCATGCGTTCCCACGCAGGAGCTTGGGAACGAGAAGGGCTAGTGCCCCGTCCGCTTGCGGTGGGCAGTTTATCTATTATTTATTAGTGGTGTTGAATCGACGCGCAACTACCAATAAACTTAATAGTAGTAACGATACTAAACTTGAAATAGCGCCACCGCCTCCAGAACTTTTACTTAGCTCAACACTGTTGCCCGAGACTGAGAAGTTTAGCGTTACTGTTTGATCAGCAATAACTGAAATTATTTCTGCACCCGCTACTTCAGCTTGTAGGGTAACTTCAGTGATTGGGTTAGGGGCGGTAAAAGACTGGTCTGATGGAAAAAGCGAGTAGGGGCCAATGCTCGATCCGCCATTAAACAATGGGTTGATAGAGTTGGCATGCAGGGTGTAAGTGCCGGGAGTGAGATGCAGTCGGTAAAACCCTGTTCCTTCCAGCAAATAATCTGAAACAATACTGACAACATCACCCGTAGTCGTGTTTTCAGCCCAGATATTGGCGCCTAAAATGGGGGCACCATCATTATCGACAAACCGACCTTCGATAATGCCAAAACTGGTATCAAAGTTGGCTGCTGGGTAAAGGGCAGAGATGGCGCTGATGTCATCTGCGTGTAGAGTTTCTACATCGCGACAAACGAATGGATACATTACGGGGTAGTTGCTCAATGATGTCGTAGAGCATACAGGTGGGCTGCCAAAATCAGTTTCATCGTTATTGATATTAACTTGTGAGTGATCCAGCCCCAGGAAATGGCCGATTTCATGTGCGATGAGTAACTTAAACTCAGTCTCTGTTAGAGCGGGGAACAAGGATTTGCCATTTATTACTGCGTAACCCTCAATAAAAAAATCACCTTCATTGCTAAAAAAAGAAGCGGCAAATCCAATTGTTGAATCACTTGCGCCACCGCCAAAGAATTCATCAATGATTGATCCATCATTGTCGTAGACGATGGGGTTTAAATTATCATCTGCATTTGTTGTGTTGCCGTTTGGGTCAGGTAAAAAATTTAAAAAATTACCGATATCAATGTCGACAGTAATTAAGCCATTAATTGGTCCTTCATTTAAAGTTAGGTTGACTGTGGTAGTGTCAACATCATTCCAAAAAGCGAACGCATCTCTAATAAGTGTGTCTGCATCATCATTATTATAGTCTGCACCTAATGGACCCGTTTCTGCATGGATAGTGATATTAGGGTCTTCATATGTGACGGGTGTATTACCCTTGCTGCCTTCAAGAACCAAAGGGCCGCCCGCTAATACCAGGCTACTGATGGTAAATAAGGAAACAAGTGTGGTGAGCCTAAAAGAATTCATCATAGTTTTATTGGGCGTTATAAGCGCGAACAGTATTCATAAAGTCATCAAGACGTGACTGTCTGGGGTTGTCTGCTTTAACAGCAAGCGGCACTTGTACTGCACTTTTACTGGTTTTAGCTGAAGTGAGTGTTGGGCGTAAGAGGTTACGTCCATTGGTAACGATTTGTTCATTATCGATTGTTAGTACCGAGAAGCTACCCTGGTGTAAACCCAGCGGGCTACTGAAGCCAAGGCTAGATTTCTTGGGTAAAAAGACAACATAGGTGCTGCCCGTTTGAAAAGTAGGAACACCGTGTACACGCATGGTTATTTTGCTTGCTTCATGGCGGCCACCGATTTGTTTAATTGTGTGTGTTTCACCAGTGTTGCCTTTTATTGCGTCGATGATTCTAAATTCAGTATAGGTTGCGATTTGCCCGCTTTGCGCATCGCGTTTAACTTCATTGCTAATAACCTCTGCATGAACGATCAAATCAGCACGAGTAGAAAGTTGTTCCAGACTAAGGGGCAATACGCTGGTTGCCGATGCATTAGACAGTATTAACAAGTTCAGTAATAAACCAAATATCAAAAAAGGTGTTTTCATAACAGGGCTCTTATTTAATCAAATTATTAAGATTACGATGGTGTGCAGGTAATCATTATAGACCGTATCAATACTACATTGTTCCGGATATTTATGGCTATGGATTGCTTCGAATATATAGCAGTTTTTAGATAAAAAGTGTTGTTTTACAGGCCAGTGGCTGGACTACCATTAGTGCTTTTTGAATCGGCGTAATAGCAAGGTAGACAGTGTTAGTAATATCAGGGTTAGGTGTGAGAGTGATCCGAACAGGTCGGCAATGCTGTCATCTTCATCCTCGTTGTTTTTATTCGATTTAACCAGTGCGCCGGTGTTTGAAAAGTTAATTTCAAATGTTTCATTGGTGGTGATGGTTATAACTTCATCATTTGGCTCGTCGCTGCCAAAATAAGTAATTTCTGTGATGGGGTGTGGGTCACTAAATGAGATATCGGTATTGCTGGTGGAGTAGGGCCCCACGCCGGAGCCAGCGACGAATTCAGTGTTGATGGAGTTGGCATGCAGCGTATAGTTACCAGCGGGAAGTAGCAATTTATAAAACCCCGTACCCTGTTTTAAATAGTCAGAAACGATACTGATGACTTCACCACTGCCCGTGTTTTCTGCCCAGATATTTGCACCTAAAATAGCGTCTCCTAATTCGTCAACAAAAATGCCTGTCAATATTCCAAAACTGTCACTTAGGTCGGTAGTGGGATAAAGTGCAGATACCGCGCTGATGTCGTCGGCATGCAAATTATTCGAAAGGCGACATGATATAGGGTACATCAGCGGGTAGTTGTCGGCGCCTGTGGTAAAACACGAAAAGGGTAAACCGGAAGAAGATTCGTCATTATCGATGTCGACCTGAGTATGGTCAAGGCCGATAAAATGCGCCGCTTCATGAGCAAGCGTCAGCGTTATCTCGGTGTCAGTGCCACCGTTAGCGCCATTGATGAGGATGAAACCTTCGATATAGTTTCCTGTGTCATCATTGATAAATGAGCCGGCTATGCCAAGTAGGCTTGTTTGGCCTATGCCAAAAATAGCTTCGATGATTTTGCCGTCTGAATCAAATATAACCGGGTTCAGGTTATCGCTGTCATTTAAGTTTGCCCCATCGAGGCCAGGCATATAAGTATCGAAGTTTGTTTCGTTAATATCCAGCGCAATCTGGGTTTGGTCGATGCTGAGATTGACGGTTGCCGTGCTGACGTTATTCCAAAGATCAAAAGCGTCTTGCAACAGTGTTATTACAGCGGCGTTGGTCAGTGACCCAAAATCACCGTTTTCAACATTCAATGTAATATCTGAAGTTTGGTAAGTAACCGGTGTGTTGCCATCAGATCCGCTGATAAATTGTGGCCGGTAAGAATGGGTGCGATTTGAAGAAATAAAAAACTAAAGCATAGAAATGGTTTCACAGTTGTTCCGTTAACTCTTCTATGTCATCTCTCCCTCTGGTCGAGATGACAGAATTTGTATGGTATTTATTACTATATATAGCAGAATTAACGGTATTATTACTCGTTGCAGTCGGTAGAACTTAATTGTTTATTGTCAAAAAGCTCTTCGGTAAAACCAAACTTTAATGGGTCAACCAGTCGGTGGGTATAAATGATTCCATCGAGGTGATCGCATTCATGTTGTACCACACGAGCATGAAAGCCCTCGGCGACGATGTCGATAGCAGCTCCGCTTGCATCAAAACCGGTATAACGAATGCGTGTGTAGCGAGAGACCAGTCCGCGCATACCGGGTACGCTTAAGCAGCCCTCCCAGCCGTCTTCTTTTTCTTCTGATAAATGGGTGATTTCGGGGTTGATTAACACGGTTTTGGGTATCGGATTTTTATCAGGATAACGAGGGTTGTCGTCAAAACCAAAGATAACGACGCGTAAACCAACACCGATTTGCGGGGCAGCCAGCCCTGCGCCGTCTTCTGCCGCCATGGTGTCGAACATGTCTTCGAGTAGCGTTTCAAGCGGGGCTTGGCTGAAGTCGGTAACAGGTGAGGCGATTTCGAGTAATCGTGGGTCACCAAGTCGCAGTACGGGTTGAATTGCCATGGATTATCCTGTGGTTATTAGCTGATTGTAAATGTGATAAAATGCACCTTTATTTTAGCCGTTATATTGAAGCAAAACCCTTCATTTATTAATTATGTCTGCATCCAACGCTAGCCCAGAACAACTGTTACTACGAACTCAGAAAGTGATGAATGCACTGGATGACTGGGGATTGACCGGTGAACAAATACTCGCTGTGCTGGATTTTCCTTCAACAGAGCGCAGTCGTCATCTGGCTAGATATCGCAAAGATACGCCATTTCCTGATGATGAAAAAGTGATTTGTCGCGTGACGTTTTTACTCGGCATCATTGATGCATTAAGAACCACTTATCCTAGAAATCTGCAGATGGGTGCACGCTGGATGGCTGAACCACACATACGCTTAAAGAATCGTTGCCCGTTACAGGCGATGCTGGAAGACGGTGAACAAGGTGTTGTTGCCGTGTTGTCTGAGCTGGATTGTGCTTATGCCTGGGAACTGAGTGGGTCTAAGATTAATTAAAAGATTGAAGCGCAGAGGCGCAGAGATTTTTTAATTGTTGCTGTATACGAACTTTGTCATTCCGGCATGTTTCTAGCCGGAATCCATCTGCCAGACTGGTGCTAATCTCAGACGTGGATACCGGCTAGAAACACGCCGGCATGACGGTGTTTTTACTTTTTCCCGTGTCTTCGCATCTTGATAATTGCCCCTGCATTATTCTATTCACGGGCATCCTGCCCTAATTCTTTGGTTCAGGTTTTTGTTTTTAGCTCATTGTCCGGTAACTTTTTAGCCTCATAAACTCTCTTTTATTAAATCGTAAGCCTTACGGATTTCCTGTGTTTTTTCTGTGGCTAACGCAATCATTTCATCAGGTAAACCTTTAGCTACCAGTTTGTCCGGATGGTGTTGGCTCATTAAACGCCGGTAGGCTTTCTTAATCTCAGCTTCACTGCTGCTTTTTTCAACACCAATAATTTTATACGCCTGGGTAAGTGTCAGGCTATCGCTGACACTGGCTTTGGCGCCACTGGCAATGTTGAACAGATGCTCGATTTGGCTACGTGAAAAGCCCAGGATTTCACCGATGGTATAGAGGATACGTTTTTCACTGGCATCCACATTTCCATCTGCCATAGCAGTAGCAATCTGAATTTCGACAAACATCTGAATCAGGTTGCGCCGACGATGACATTCTTTTTTAAACTGATGTAAAACGTCTTCTAAAGGAAAATCAGATGATTTGCCCTGATCAAAGAATTTAATGGCAGCTTTACTTTGCGCTTCAGATAGCTGCATCTGCGCCATTATGTCTTTTGCTGCAGAAATCTCATGTGAACTGACGTGACCATCTGCTTTGGCAATATGACCCATCACAGAAAAAGTAGTGGTGAAAAAAGCCGCCTGCACCCGTTCCTGGCTGCCCATATCAATGCGGTCACCCATGCTGATGCCACGGTCAAAATTACCGCCCAATGCGGCACCGATCAGTGCGCCTAATGGCCCACCAAAAACAAAACCTAACGTACCACCTAAAAATGTACCCCACCAGGCCATGACAGTTTCCTCAATAAAATTAGTCGGGCGATTTTAGCATTAAAAGCGTTTTAACCGCAGAGGCGCGGAGGCGCAGAGAAAACCTCATTATTTTCGGTGTGTACGAACAATGTAGGTGCGAATAAATTCGCGCCTACACGGTTAAGCATTCACCCATAAACCTTATCATTTCTCTGCGCCTCTGCGCCTCTGCGGTTCAACTGTTTTAATCCTTAGGTTTGCAACGCGTTGATGTGCAGTGCTAGTTGATCTAGCATCTGTTCAGCAGTTTCTGATTCCAGTAACAATTGTTTCTGTTTATTGCTGATAGGTAGGAGTTCGCTAAGGCGATAACATATATCGGCTGTATTGTTAAAGTCGACATTATCTCTATAGTGAGCGGCAAACGGGTGTTCAAGTAGTTGTTTGAGGGTGTCTGGTAATGGTTTAAATGCCTGTGGCATCGGCGGGTTTTTATCCAACGTTGATTCGATAGGCGACGCTTTTGCAAGCAGCAAACCATCATCTCTGACCGAACTATTCGATAGTCTTACTCGATGTTTGGCCTTGATGCTAATTACCTGTAAACCGTTCGGTAGCGACTCCCAGTCGATAATTTCTACATAACAACCGGTGCAATATATCTTCGGTGCGGCTCCCACCTCTTTCCCCTCGCTGATGAGAACGGTGACGAAACCGGTTTGTTGCTTCATACAATCTTTAATCATGGTTAAGTAGCGTTGTTCAAACAATTGCAAAGGCAAGATGCTACCGGGGAACAAAACCGTGTTAAGGGGGAATAATGCGTGTTTCATAGGCTAATTGTGACAACTAATCATTGTTGATTGTTATTGTGCCTTAAAGTTGTTTAGGCATTCACTAAAGGTACGGGGATAAATTTGATTGAGTTCACGCAGCAATCGATACGTGGTCTTGTCTGGGTAATTTCCAGTCTACTATCTTAAAAGGTAGGTTGTATCTGCCATGGGTATGTTTTGAGAGGAAAGAGCCAATTAATATCTTGTCGCCCACGCAATGTTCTGCGAAATTATTGTGTGTCTACTGGTTCAAACAAGGTGAATTTGAAGAGGTATTTGATGATAAACAGCGTTTTGAATTGCTAATAAACAGAGGTTGGCTGGAAAAAAAACCGACAAATAGTACTAAAGCATTATACTCCAAAAGAGATATATATAAGGCTCTGTCAAACAAATATGTACGTCTGCCCTTGCATCTACAGGCCTGTGAGCCTTGTCATATAGGGGGTGGAGTCTTTTTGGTGGCTAATAATTGGGCATCGAATGACACATGACATAATTACAGGTTTATTGTTCACTTTTTATATAAACTGGTTATAATACGAGCATGAATAATTTAAATTTTAGGTTTCCTCTCGAACGTAGTGAAGTTGTTTCTTTGTTGCAGCACTATAAAATTTCACCAACTCGCCAGCGTGTAGAAATTGCTGAATTTTTATTTCAGCGTCCACAACATCTGTCTGCAGAAAAGATTTTAGATGGTGTTACCGATGCGGGTAATCGAGTTTCTCGCGCCACGGTATATAACACCATGGGCTTGTTTACCAATAAAGGTGTTGTGCGTGAAGTATTGATAGATCGCGAACGTGTGTTTTACGATACTAATACTGAGATTCATCAACACCTTTATAATGTTGATACCGGTGAGTTAACAGATATCTACGATGCAGAGATGGATATGATATCTGAGCCAAACCTTCCAGATGGTCTGAGGATTATTGACACTGATGTTGTATTTAAAGTGACATCGAAATAACGGTAGTTTGTTTATCGAATAAAAAAGCCTGTCCATACGATGTATGAGCAGGCTTTTTTATTGGGTGATTTATAAGTGTCTGTCTGTTAACGACTCAGAGCGGAGAGTCAAAAGAGTTAAAAACTTTTACCGCAGAGACGCAGAGAAAATCTAAGTATTTGTTTATAGTGCCGGAGGCACTATAAACAAAAATACAACTCTGCGTCTCCGCGCCTCTGCGGTTCAATCTTTTGACTTTAGGTTTTTAAAGCATCAGCAAATGGCCGCAAACAGTCTTAGGTAATTTAAGGTTAAGCCAAATCACCCGCCAATGAATCACGGATATTACTGGCAAGTGGTTGGATCGAAGCGGTGTAGTTCTCATGTTCAACACCAGCCGATATCGCACTGCCAGATTTCGCTGCTGTTGCCATATCTTCACTCAGTTCAAATCGCATAAAATGCACAGCCGATGTTTTGGTTTCGTTATCACGTTCTAAATCTTCATCGGCAATCGCATATACCTTTTCAAAATCATTAACCTGCATCCACACCAAATTTTCTATACCGATAAGCCGGGTGAGTTCTCGTTGTCGTTCGTCGACATCAGTATACTGAATCAACATGGTTGCTTTCCAGTTACTGCCATCAGGAATTAAGGTGTTGTAAACATCCAGTTCTTCTTCAATGCCTGCCGCATCAAAGATTTTTTCTGCTTTTAGCATTTCCTGTATCTGGTATTGCATGATTAGTCTATCTTCGAACGATAGTAATACATGGTCGCCCAATTCAACGCGGCGATTTTCTTTATGTGCAATCACCTTTTTGCGATAGTCATCGCGCATCTCGGAATATTGTTCAAGGCTGTAGAGGTCTTTTCGGGTGAGTTTATTCATACTGTTCTATTAGAGTTTATATATCGTAAGCTTTTCGGATTAATGAAATTGGGTGTATTGGCTTGCTGCCGTCTGCCAGACCTGCTTCAATGTGGTGACCGGCCATGGCGCAATCACTGGTGTAAACATCGCTCTCATGTTGTTTTACTTTATTGACAACCGGTTTACAGATTTTCATCGCGGTATCGTGAAATTCACTTTTGAAGGTATAAGTGCCATCATGACCTGAGCAACGTTCGATGGGTAATACTTCGGTGTCCGGAATCAGGTTTAGCATGTCACGTGTTTTCATGCCGATGCGTTGTACCCGTTGATGACAGGCCACATGGTATGAGATTTTTCCTAGCGATTGTTTGAACTCAGTATTTAATTTGTTCGCTTTATTGCGCAGCATCAGGTATTCAAAGGGGTCGAACATGGCTTGTTGGACATTGATAACATCGACATCGTCTGGGAACATCAGTGGTAGCTCCTGTTTGAACATCAGTGTGCACGAAGGCACGGGCGTGACGATATCCCAGCCTTCGTCGACCAGTTTGGCCAGTATTTTTATATTGGCGTCTTTAGCTTTGGTGACGGCATCAAGATCGCCCAGTTCCAGTTTAGGCATACCGCAACATTGTGTGTTTTGTACAAGTTGGATTTGAATTTTGTTGTGCTCAAAAACCTTAATCAGGTCTTCGCCAATTTGTGGTTCGTTGTAGTTGCCATAACAGGTTGCAAACAAAGCGACTTTACCAGTAGTGGTTTCAGTGGCTTCGGTTTTAATACCTGCGGGGGTGCGTTTTTTATCACGCTTAAGCAATGTACGGGAGTCGTATTTCGGCAGCAGTGCATCGGGGTGGATGCCTAATGTTTTATCGAGTATGGATCGAGTCACACCGTTATTATTGACGGCGTTAACGGTTTGCGTGATAACCGGAATACTGGCAAATTTGCCCAGCGCATCGGTTGAGGTAATCAGTTTGTCGCGCAGTTTGGTATTGCCTTGTTTAAATTTGAAGGCTTTGGCGCGTAGCATTAGATGAGGGAAATCGACATTCCATTCATGCGGCGGCACATACGGACATTTGGTGAGATAGCACAGGTCGCACAGGAAACAATCATCGACAACTTTCCAGTAATCTTTTTTATCGACACCATCCACTTCAAATGTCCCGGACTCATCGACCAGGTCAAGCAGAGTAGGGAAGGACCCGCACAGGCTGACACACCGGCGGCAGCCGTGGCAGATATCAAACACGCGTTCCAGTTCGGTGAAGAGATTTTCTTCATCCCAAAACTCGGCAGTGTCCTGTCCTAACGGGTGTCTTGTGGGGGCTTCTAAACTTCCTTCTCTTGCCATGAGGGTCTCTTTAGCAGTGTATGAATTTTGTAAAATGCCTCGTTCCCATGCTCTGCGTGGGAATGAGATTAGTGTGTGCATCACACCGCCATCCCTGGCTTCTTGCGATATACCGTCCATCCATGGACATATTCGCACCGCCATCCCTGGCTCTTTGCGATATACCGTCCATCCATGGACATAAAAAAGCCAGCCGCAATGACTGGCCTTTTCAGGGTAATCAGAAGATCTGATTAGTCCATATTATCCAGTGCTTTCTGGAAACGGTTGGCGTGTGAGCGTTCCGCTTTTGCCAGGGTTTCAAACCAGTCTGCGATTTCATCAAAGCCTTCATCGCGAGCTGATTTTGCCATGCCGGGGTACATGTCTGTGTACTCATGAGTTTCACCAGCAATCGCCGCTTTTAAATTGTCACTTGTGCCGCCAATCGGCAAACCGGTTGCTGGATCGCCTGTTTCTTCAAGGTATTCCAGGTGGCCGTGCGCGTGGCCCGTTTCGCCTTCTGCTGTTGAGCGGAATACGGCAGATACATCGTTGTAACCTTCTACGTCTGCTTTTGCTGCGAAGTAAAGGTAGCGACGGTTTGCCTGAGATTCGCCAGCGAATGCGTCTTTCAAATTTTGTTCTGTTTTACTGTCTTTTAAGCCCATCTTAATGTCTCTCCGGTTGGGGTAGTCTAATAAAAGGTGTGCAGAGTCTACACCAATTATTCATTAGATTAAGTCTAATCGCGGCGGTTTCAGATGTCAAGTATAAAAGCTATAGTCCTAATTTAATTAAGGTTTTTCTTCTGCTACAAGATGAAAGCCAAGTACTGAATAGGCCTTATCCAAATTATCTGCTGCACGGTAAGCGGAGCAAATTAAGTGGGGTAGGCAATGATAAGAACCCCCCGCGACACACTTTTTTGGTGCCCTGTTTGGGCCCTTGTGGATTGATTTTTTCAGCATCAGCGTAGGCAGCCGGGTTGTATCAGTTTGCTACCCACTCTCATGCATTGCCGTACATATTTTACAACTCCCATGCGTTTGCCTGCAGTTGAGAAAAAAATTGAAAAATAAACTTAGCCCGATCGGTTTTATAATTCACCATAGAATTTATTGATGTTTTGCCTACGACAATAACTTATCATTCGGCCTCGTCAGTATTTAATATAGTGTATTGTGAGGCCTGACCCGCGCAAAGGTCTTACTGTAATTAATAAATTTTGAGGTTGTATCATGACACGTGAAGTTGATGTAGTAATTTTAGGTGCCGGTAGTGCCGGTTTATTCGCTATGTCACAGGTGAAACGTGAAACTGATAATTATGTACTGATTAATGGTGGTGAGCTGGGTACGACCTGCGCGCGCGTGGGATGTATGCCGTCAAAGGTATTGATTCAGGTGGCAGAAGATTTTCATCGTAAAAGCATTTTTAACCGCGAAGGCATTGATGGTGGTGAAACGTTATCAGTTGATGTGCCTGCGAGCATGGAGCATGTGCAGGATCTGCGTGATGTGTTTGTTGATAAAACGCTGGGTGTGACCGATGAAATGGATGAGTCGCATCTCATCGACGGTTATGCAAAGTTTGTCTCTAACGATACGGTCGAAGTGAACGGCGAACAGATAAAAGCTAAAAGCATTATCATCGCGACGGGGTCAACGCCAATTGTGCCTGAACCGTGGCAAGCGTTCGGTGACGATATTGTTACCACGGATGAATTTTTTGAACTGGAAGATTTGCCTGCTTCTATGGCGGTCATCGGTCTGGGGTCGATTGGTTTGGAAATGGGTCAGTCGTTGAACCGCCTGGGTGTCAAGGTGGCGGCAGTCGATCAGTTAAAAACGATAGCGAAGCTGGAAGACGAAGCTATCAATCAACTGGCCATCACCGTGCTAAGTCGCGAGTTACCGCTCTGGTTAGGGCAGGCGGCGATGCTTGAAAAAGTCGAAGGCGGAATACAGGTTACGGCGGGTGAGAATCAGGTTGTGGTAGAAAAAGTGCTGGCTAGTCTAGGGCGTGAACCTAATTTAGATAAGCTTAACCTGGGTGCCACGGATATCGTGCTGGATGAACAGGGTATGCCACAGTTTGATCCATTGACCATGCAGGTCGGTGATTTGCCTATATATATCGCTGGCGATGTGAATGCGGATCGACCACTGTTACATGAGGCCGGGCATGAAGGACGAGTAGCGGGTTATAACGCAGTGCGACAATCAGCGGAAAAATTTAAACGGAAAGTGCGATTAGGTATTACTTTTTGTGACCCCAATATTGCGACTGTCGGTGCGCAGATATCTGAGCTGGATATGGATAAAATCGCTATCGGTGAGATTCAGTTTGCGCCAGTCGGACGCGCGCTCATCATCGGTAAAAACCGGGGTTTGTTAAAACTGTACGTGCAGAAGTCGGATGGTTTATTGCTGGGTGCAAGCATGTGCTGTGTTCACGCCGAACATCTGGCTCATTTAATTGCCTGGTCGATTCAGAATGGTATGACAGTTTTTGATATGTTGAAGATGCCTTTTTATCATCCTGTTATTGAAGAAGCATTACAGGCGGCACTATATAGTGTGTTATCAAAGTTGGATATTCAGCAGGATTTGGTTGAGCTGGAGCGTGTGTAGCAGGCAACAATAAGCTGCTTGCTGTGGTTTTCTCCTTCTCCCAAAGGGAGAAGGAACTAAGCCTTAACTTAGTGTTTATCTGTATCCGTCAGAAACCGATTGTGCACCGGCAAACCACTCTTAGAAATTTGTTCAAACGCAGTTCGACTTCCCGTCTGGTTCCACAACTCCATAGCCGCAATAGGTTGAAGGGCCGGCGAACTGTACTGACGAATTGTCTGCAATAAATCCATTAATAAGACAAAACTTTCTGATAGTTGCTGATATAACTCAGCGATGCCTTGCTGCGTAACGGTGCTGATGTGGTGATAAGCCGATCGTCCGAGGTCCACGTAGTAACCAGTACCAACCAGTCTTTTTTCAGCAGACTGCGGATATAAGCCGGAAACCAGTAAACACTGGTCGCCGATATCACGTAATTGTTCGCTGCGAAGGTGGGCGGAAAGATGGTGTGAGTTCAAGTATTCGAGCGCCAGTGCTTTTGAATTGAGCTGGCTGTTTTTTGCGAAACGCATCAGCGTAAAGACCAGATAACTTTGCATAGCTTCATTCAGGTGGCAGCCATAATCACTCTCGGCTTCCTGTACTAATGTATGCCATTGGGCTAGTTCAGATGAATCTAAGATAAGTTGTTTACTCATATTCACATCCTCTATGATACATATCGGCAGTAGATGATATTTTTTGAGCATTTATTTGAGATTATTGCGTTATATATGGTTCTGCGCAAAGCCTTCTCTTTATTTATAGTCTCTTTTTTCCGGAAACACCACCTAAAAACCCCATGCAGCAGTGTAATTAAGGTACCTTGGGCGTTCCTTGCGGTATACTTCACACTTTGTATAACAATATAAGATTCTCCATGGCATACGATGTTTCAACATTTCAGGGGTTAATTTTCGCGGTACAGGATTATTGGCAAAAGCAGGGTTGTGCCGTTTTGCAGCCACTGGATATGGAAGTGGGCGCTGGCACCTTTCATCCGGCTACTTTTTTGCGCTCTATCGGACCCGAGCCATGGCGCGCCGCGTATGTGCAGCCCTGTCGTCGTCCGACAGACGGGCGTTACGGTGAAAACCCCAATCGTCTGCAACATTACTACCAGTTTCAGGTGGTATTAAAACCTTCTCCTGACAATATTCAAGATCTATATCTGGGTTCTCTAGAGGCCCTGGGTTTCGATCTATTGGAGCACGATGTTCGTTTTGTCGAAGATAACTGGGAGTCGCCGACTCTAGGTGCCTGGGGACTAGGTTGGGAAGTCTGGTTGAATGGTATGGAGGTGACGCAATTCACCTATTTTCAGCAGGTGGGTGGTCTCGAATGCCGTCCGGTGACCGGTGAGATTACCTACGGCCTGGAACGTCTGGCAATGTACCTGCAGGAAAAAGAAAGTGTCTACGATTTAATCTGGACGACAGGACCACAGGGTGACGTCACATACGGTGATGTGTTCCATCAAAATGAAGTTGAGATGTCGACCTATAATTTTGAGCACGCTAACACCGATATCCTGTTCAAACAATTTGACGATTGTGAATCTGAAAGTCAGCGTATGATAGAAGCGGGTTTGCCACTGCCGGCTTATGAGCTGGTGTTAAAAGCGTCCCATGCATTTAATCTGCTAGATGCGCGACATGCAATTTCAGTGACAGAACGTCAACGATACATTTTGCGAGTACGCGCATTATCGCGTGCCGTCGCGCAAGTGTATTATGACTCGAGAGAAGCATTAGGTTTTCCAATTGGTAATGCCGGTCAAAAAGTTAAAGGAGATGCAGCATGAGTGCAGAATCCTTATTGATCGAACTGGGTACCGAAGAGTTGCCACCAAAAGCGTTAAACACTCTTTCGACGGCTTTTACTAATGGCATCGTTGATGGATTAAAAAAAGCAGGTTTTGACGTTAATGTGGTTGAGTCGTTCGCCGCACCAAGAAGACTGGCAGTATTAATCAAAGATATTGAATCGTCGCAACCTGATAGAGAAGTCGAACGTAAAGGCCCGAATCTGAAAGCGGCTTATGACGCGGATGGTAAACCGACTAAGGCTGTTATGGGTTTTGCGCGATCATGTGGTGTTGAAGTTGATGCGCTGGAACAGCAGGAAACAGATAAAGGTACCTGGTTAGTCTTTAAAGCGACAGAAAAAGGCAAGATACTTTCAGCGCTACTCGAGGATATTATAAATCAGTCATTGGTTCGCCTGCCTATTCCTAAGCGCATGCGATGGGGAAGTTCTGATGTTGAATTTGTGCGCCCTGTTCACTGGTTAATCGTGATGCATGGTAACAAAGTTATTGATACCAACATTATGGGTTTACAGTCGTCCTCAAAATCATTCGGTCATCGTTTTCATGCACCGGGTGAAATTAATATTGCAACTGCGGCCGATTATAAAGACAAACTTAAGTCAGAAGCTTATGTTGTTGCCAGCTTTGAAGAACGTAAAAAAATTATTAAACAGCAAGTAATCGACACGGTTAAAAAGCTGGATGGTGAAGCGGTTATCGATGAAGCCTTGCTTGATGAAGTAACCGCGTTAAATGAATGGCCAATTGCAGTCGCAGGTGAATTTGAAGAAATTTATTTGCAGGTTCCGTCTGAAGTGTTAATTAAAACCATGCAGGATAACCAGAAGTATTTTCCTGTGAAAGATGCGGAAGGTAAACTTAAAAATTATTTTATTACCATCAGTAATATCGATAGTAAAGCACCTGAGAAAGTTAAAGAAGGTAACGAACGTGTTGTTCGTCCACGATTAGCTGATGCTATGTTTTTCTGGCAGCAGGATCAAAAGCAGGCGTTGGAATCATTTAATACGGCATTGGAAAATGTTGTCTTTCAGAAAGAACTGGGTACGATTGCTGAAAAAACACAGCGTGTATTACAGTTATCCGAGTCTATCGCTGAACAACTTGATGCTAATGTTGACTATGTAAAACGTGCAGTGATATTAAGCAAATGTGACCTGATGACCGATATGGTCGGTGAATTTGCTGCATTGCAAGGTGTCATGGGTAAGCGTTACGCGCAAGAAGCAGGTGAGCCAGAAGAAGTTGCATTGGCGCTCGATGAACAATACATGCCACGCGGTGCAAGTGATAACACGGCGACGACGACAACGGGTCAGATATTGTCGATAAGTGACAAGCTGGATACATTAGTTGGTATATTTGCCATCGGCCAAAAACCAACAGGGGAAAAAGATCCTTATGCGTTACGTCGCGCATCGTTAGGCGTGTTGCGTACCATTATCGAACGCGAACTTGATCTTGATTTAAAACAACTGATTGCAAAATCTGCGGAGTTACTTAGTTCTAAAGTTGATGCCGCAAAAGTTGAGCAGGATGTATTTGATTATGTTCTGGAGCGATTACGTGCTTATTACCTGGATCGCGAAATCAAACCGGATGTGTTTGATGCCGTGTTTGCATTATCGCCATCTCGCCCGCTGGACTTTGATAAACGTATTAAAGCGGTTTCGGTATTTCGAGAGTTAACAGTGGCAGAAAGTTTAGCCGCAGCGAATAAGCGAGTGGGTAATATACTTAAAAAATCGTCTGTATCAAATGTAACGGTTGACGAAAAATTATTATCAGAAGATGCAGAAAAAGAACTTTATCAAATTTTAAATTCATTAAGTATTGCGGTTGAGCCGATGTTTGTTTCTGGCGAATATGAAAAAGCTTTAAGCCATCTGTCTTCCTTGCGTGATCCTGTTGATGCTTTTTTTGATTCCGTGATGGTTATGGCAGATGATGAAGCCATCAAAAATAATCGTATTGCGTTACTCAATACCATGAATCAACTTTTCCTTCGCGCAGCTGACTTGTCACGTCTGCATCAGGTTTAAAAATAAATAATGAAAGTCATCGTTTTAGATCGAGACGGCGTAATTAATCACGATTCGGATGCGTATATAAAAAGCGCAGAAGAATGGAATCCTATTGAAGGAAGTCTGGAAGCTATTTCACGATTAAATCATGGAGGGTATACCGTGGTTATCGCCAGTAATCAATCGGGGCTGGCGCGTGGTTATTTCGATATTGAAACACTTGCAACCATGCACAAAAAAATGGATGCTATGTTGGCAAAAGTCGGCGGACGTATTGATGCGGTTTTTTATTGCCCACATGGGCCAAATGATGCCTGTGACTGTAGAAAACCGAAACCGGGCATGCTACTGGAAATTGGTCAACGATTTAATGTGCCATTAAAGGATGTGATTTTTATTGGTGACAGTGTTTCTGATCTGAAGGCTGCGAGCAATGCGCATGCTAAAGCGATTCTGGTTCGAACCGGCAAAGGCGTGAAGGCAGAAAAAATATTAGTTGCTGAGTGTAAGCAAAAAGAAAGGGTGCCTGTTTATGATGATCTGGCTGCCGCAGTAACGGCTATCTTGCAGTGAGTCTTGAAAGGTATTAATTTGTATGAGCTCTAAGCCTGTTTTATTTCTGCGTTCATTATTGTTCTGGATTGGTTTTGTTATCAATGTCGTTATATTCGGTTTGCTAATCGTTATTCTTTTTTTTACGCCTTCCTCATTCCGTTTAAAAATCGCCAAATTATGGTCGCGTACAAACAATTTTTTACTGAAAATATTTTGTGGTATAAAATACAAAGTGGAAGGGCTGGAAAATCTGGACGTTGGGACAGCCATTATTTTATGCAAACATCAATCGACCTGGGAAACGCTGGCGTTACATTCATTCACGCCTTACGTGCGATGGGTGTTTAAAAAAGAATTGATGCGAATACCCGTATTCGGGTGGGCGCTGGCATTAACGGATCCGATTGCGATAAATCGTGGTGCAGGTAGAGTGGCCATTAAGCAGTTAATCAATGAAGGCACTGAAAAATTAAACGCCGGGAAATGGATGGTTCTGTTTCCTGAAGGTACGCGAACCTCGCCGGGTAAAACGCATAAATATAAAATAGGTGGTGCCTTGCTTGCGAAAAAAAGTGGTTATCCTGTTATTCCTATCGCGCACAATGCGGGTGAGTTCTGGCCAAAGCACAGTTTTATAAAATGGCCGGGCACGATAAGTGTGGTCATTGGGCCGGCGATACAATCGAAAGGTCGCAGTGCAGACGAAATAAACGAAGATGTTTATAACTGGATAGAATCAACCATGGAAGAGATTAGCGATAAGACTCGCTGGAATCGATAGCTGCTTTAAATGCTAAATAACTGCTTTGCGTTTAATGTTGTCTGGTAGGCAATTTCCTCACGTGTTTCTTCTCGTAACTCTGCGATAGTATCAAGAGTATTTATTAAGTAAGCCGGTTCATTGCGGTTGTTTTTATTTTTAGAATCAGGCTGGTCAGGTGCATCGGTCTCTAATAGTAGAGACGTTAATGGTATTTCGTTTGCTACCGCTCGCATTTTTTTAGCATTTTCATGTGTGACACTACCGCTAATGCTGATATAAAAATTTAGATCAATAAGTCGCTTTGCCTGTTCAAGGCTGCCTGAAAAGCTATGTACCATGCCTGTTAAATCTTTATGTTTCTTTATTGCTTGAATAATAGATTCGGTGGCTTTAACCGAATGAATTACCACAGGTAGTTGGTGATTGGCGGCTATATCCAGTTGTGCTTCGTAAAATTCTATCTGTACTTCTTTGCCTGTTTGTTGCGGGCGAAAATCGAGGCCGCATTCTCCTACCGCAACAGGTTTATTTTCTTCTATGTAGTGGTCTAGCTTTGTTAAGTCTTTTTTGGAATGTGAGCTTATCCAGTAAGGATGTAAGCCATAACTGGCGTGTAAGGTTTTGTTGTTGCAGAGTTTTGAAATTCTCTGCCAGTATTGGCTTTCGGTGCCAGGAACAATTATATCGGTGATATGTTGACCTTTCGCGCGTTGTAAAACTTGTTCACGATCGCTGTCGAATATTTCAAAATCAAGATGACAGTGTGAGTCGATGAGCTGTATTTTCGAAGAGGTGTTTGGCATTGAATATGTCTCGTTCCCATGTTCTGTGCGGGAATGCATTGTTTTAATGTAGCATAATATATGATTTTTCCGTCATTCCCGACTAAAGCATTCGGGAATGACAAGCCACCTTGACTGGGTAGTAGCGACGGAGAGTATGGGAATGAAGCATATTTTTGCCGCCATCTTTGTCTTCTTGCGACATACCGTACGCCCCTGCTCACGCCCCCTGCCTACATTCATGTAGGCATAAAAAAAGGCCGGTAAAAACCGGCCTCTTATCAATTTATTAATAACTAATTAATCTATTTAGAGCTTTCAATCATATCGTGAATGATAGGCGTCAGAATTAATTCCATTGATAAGCCCATTTTGCCACCGGGTACAACAATCGTGTTGCGACGTGACATGAAAGAACCCGGAATCATATCTAACAGATACGGGAAATCAGTATTAAATTTATTTGCATCTTTAAATCGAATAACGATAAAACTTTCATCAGGTGTTGGGATATCACGCGCGATGAATGGATTAGATGTATCAACGGTAGCGATACGCTGGAAGTTGATATCGGTGCGTGAGAACTGAGGTGTAATATATTTTACGTAGTCATGCATACGACGAAGGATGGTATCGACGATGACTTCTTCAGAGTAACCACGCTCAGCATTATCACGGTGAATTTTTTGAATCCACTCAAGGTTTACACTGGGTACCACGCCAACCAGTAGGTCGACATGTTTTGCAACATCAGCATCATCTGTCACTACGCCACCGTGTAGGCCTTCGTAGAACATAATGTCAGAACCAGTAGGAATATCTTCCCATGGTGTGAACTGACCTGGGGTAAGGCCATCGTATGCTTCCGCTTCTTCATCACTGTGAAGATACAAACGTTTTTGACCGCCACCGGTGTTACCGTATGACTCGAATAATTCTTCTAACTTGCGAAACAGGTTGGCTTTGGTGCCAAAGTGACTGAAATTGTCATCACCTTTGCTTTCAGCTTCAGCCATGGCTTCTTTCATTGCGGCACGGTCAAAACGATGGAAGCTATCACCTTCGATGATGACAGGGTTGATTTTTTCACGAGTGAAAATTTGTTCAAAGGCATGCTTAACTGTTGATGTGCCGGCACCGGATGAACCTGTGACAACGACAATAGGGTGTTTCTGAGACATGTTTATATTCTCCTAAAATTACGAATTCTGTGTGGCTGGCAATATCTTGTGAACAGGTGTTGTGCCTTTGCCATGCTAAAAAAGGACGCTATTGTATCCTTTTTCGGGCAATTATAGAAATATGTGTCTGAATTAATCGGTTTATCTATATATATCAGTTACTTAAATTGCCATTGGGCGCTTGCTACTGCTTTTCGTAAATCAGATCCCAGACGCCGTGGCCAAGCCTTAAGCCACGCCGCTCAAATTTGGTTTCACAGCGGGCTGCTTTTGTCTTTGAATAGCAGCCAATGCCGGATATATTGCAAAAACAGTCAGCTGCATCCATCTGCGCTAACATATGTTCTGCATAGTGCTGCCAGTCTGTGGCCATGTGAAAGAGGCCGCCTGCTTTTAATTTTTTGTGTAACTGATCTATAAATTCAGGTTTGATAATTCGTCGTTTGTGATGACGTTTTTTATGCCAGGGGTCAGGGAAAAAAAGTTGCACCTGTTTAAGGGAATTATCGGCTATCTGGTGTTTCAGCACATCCACGGCATCATGACGTATTACTTTAATATTGTGAACATTGTCTTGATTGGCGAGATGAATCAGATGGCCTACGCCTGGGCCGTGAACTTCGATACCGATAAAGTTGTATTGAGGCTGGTTTTTCGCTTGTTGCAGCAGTGACTCGCCATTACCAAATCCAATTTCAACGAATACCTCATTGTCGTTATCAAATAATGACGTAAATGATAATAACTGTTCAGAGTATTCAATACCGTATTCAGACCAGAGGTTATCCAGTGCGTTTTGTTGTGCCTGAGTCAATCGACCCTGGCGTAAAACAAAGCTTTTGATGGTACGGTGTTCGGGATTAGCTCCCTGCGATTTTTCTGTCGGCATTATATTACGTAGCAGACTAAAAAAAAGTGCCTTCGATTGGCGAAGAAGCTGAAGCAAAACGTTTCTTTGGCATGCGCCCAGCCAGATAAGCTTCACGGCCACCTTCAATCGCTTTTTTCATGGCTGAGGCCATCATAATCGGATGTTTGGCTGCGGCGATGGCGGTATTCATTAATATGCCGTCGCAGCCTAGCTCCATAGCTATAGCCGAGTCGGAAGCCGTGCCCACACCTGCATCCACTAATATAGGAACGTTGGCATTCTCTATTATAGTGAGAATATTGTAAGGATTGCGAATGCCCAGGCCTGAACCGATAGGTGCGGCTAATGGCATAACGGCGACGCAGCCAATGTTTTCCAGTTCTTTGGCAATCAGTGGGTCATCGTTGGTGTATACCATTACATCAAAACCATCATCGACCAGAATCTGCGCGGCTTTTAGAGTTTGTATCGCATCGGGAAACAGGGTCTTTTCATCGCCTAATACCTCAAGCTTGACCAGTTTGTGCCCGCCTAATAGTTCGCGAGCAAGTTTGCAGGTTCTGACTGCGTCTTCGACGTTATAGCAGCCCGCGGTGTTGGGTAACAGTGTGTATTTGTCCAGTGGGAGCTCGTCCAGTAAATTAGGCTCATCCGGATTTTGACCAATATTGGTTCGGCGAATCGCGATGGTGATGATTTCTGCGCCACTGGCTTCCAGCGCTAGACGCGTTTCTTCATTGTCTTTGTATTTGCCGGTGCCGACTAATAAACGAGAGTTGTAGGACTGTCCGGCGATAACCAGCGGAGAATCAAAATTTGTATCTGACATGTGTGTTGAACCGTAAAATTAATAGAGGTGCTCTAAAGGAATTTGGTCGCTATTTTACAAGATTTTAATGCTTTTGTTTCATCTATGAGGCCGATCAGAGTATCCCTCTAGAGGCTGCCACCACCAATGGCCTGTACGATTTCAACCTTATCGGATTCCTGTAGGGTGGTTTCGCTAAATTCACTGCGGGGAACAATTTGCTCATTCACTTCGACAGCCAGTCTTTTATCGCTTAAATCGATAATCTGTAACAACTGGTCGATATTTGTGTTGTTATCTACTTGTTTATTCTCACCATTTAGAATGATTATCATTATTTGCTTGTTTCCTGATTTTATTGTCTGAGATGGTCGGTTTTAAGCTAATTCACTAATGAAAGCTGAAAATCGCTAATATTGTGCTATAGATTTATCCAATAATTTAATTAAATCCAAGTGTTTTATCCATGAGCCTAAAATTGTCTTTTTTTACTGTGAAGTCATTTTATTATAAGCCGCTGGGTAGCGTGTAAAAATTATCTGGAAAAGTTTTATGTTTAAACGGTTTTGTTTGTGTTTTGTTGTCCTGCTATCTGTGTTCGCCAATGTTTCTATAGCGAACAGCAATAACCCCTTTGCTAAAAATAAATCTGTCAATATTGGTAAAGATGTCAGCTGGAATATTGATAAAGAATCAATATTGGCTACAAAATCATCCAGTGATGGGGATGGCAGTTACTATCATCTACAGTTTGATAACAAACAGCTCAAATTATTTGTCAGTAGTGATGCACAGGGGGCGGCTCCTAAGTCGTTCACTCAGTTGGAAATAAAAAATGTACAGATTGATGGCAAACAGTCTTCTTTGTTTAAGTGGTGTTTAAATAATCAGCAACGTCATAGTCGTTTTTTACAACAGGATCTAACAGTTAAGAAAAATGTGTGTGTGGTAGATGGCAATGCGGGTAGCTTTGTTATGCGCCTGAATCGAGATACGCTTGCCGCGCTTAAAAATGGTAAGCGACTGTCTATTATGATTAAGCCATTTCGTACCCCATTGGATCTGAATTATGATATCAGTGATTTTGATAATATGGTTTTGGCTCTAAACGCGAAGCCAGCGGCTATGGTTGCTGCTCAGCCTGATAATAATTCGACTGCGAACTTGAATAAAAAATGCTGGGCAGGGCCTCCCGCAAAATATAAAAATATAAAATCAGTCGAATATGATTGCGGCGATGCCGTGGCAAAAAATGATGCTGAAGCCTGGGTTATTAAATTGGTTAATCAACAAAAGACCAAAGACCAGAAGGTGGCTGCCGTTCAGGCAAAAGCCCTTGCTGAAAAAAATAAAGAAAGAGAGCGTTTGCGCTTGTTGGTTGAAGAAAAGAAACAGAAGCAAATGGCTGAAAAGTTAAAATTGGAAGAGGCCGTGCAAGTAGAGCAGGCGGCAATTGCGGCTAGTGTCGTAAAACAAGCTCAGATTGGTGATGAAATCACACAAAAAATGTTAAAGGTTTGCGATAGATATTGGAGCAAAGGCGAGCATCGTTGTTACTGTCAAAGATATATCGAACATGCACCGAGTAGCATTCAGGCTAATTCCTCATGTAAATAATTAATATCGCTATAAATTAGCACCGGTTAATTGAATTGGCTGGTTAAGTCTGTAGTATAAAGCAACGATTCTCGTTGCTTTTTTTTGCTCAGGGAAGGGTGGTATTCCGCAGGAAGTCGAGGGTGGCGATGCGACAAACGTCCAAAGAATAGCAATTATTTCGAATAACGCACGACATTATAAAGTTGCGAAACAAAAATAAATATTAAACAAACACCATGAATAAAAAATTTATATTAACCATTCTGCTTTTATCGTTAAGTATTCTATCTTTCAATTATTCCTATGCTGAGGAAGTACCTGTTCCGACACTAAAAGGTATTGCTGAAAAACAGGAGGCAGATGAAGCGGCCTTAAAAAAAATAGCCGAAGCGCCTTTTTTAGGGCCCTATGGTGAATTTAGTCGGGTAACGCTACGTTCGAGTTTGATCGCATTAACTCAAGCAGTTAGAACCGAAGATTATGATATTAATATTTCGGCCGGCGCTAAACTCGTTATTCCAGCTAAAACAACCTACCTCAATAACAGCGCTAATAACGCTGCGACATAAATAGATATAACCATGCCAGAATGTATCGTTGTCGGTGGAGGTGTTATCGGTTTATTAACGGCACGCCAACTATTTATAGAAGGCGTGGATGTTCTATTACTAGAAAAAGGGCCGTTGGGTGGAGAATCATCCTGGGCGGGTGGGGGAATTATCTCACCGCTTTATCCCTGGCGTTATTCCGATGCAGTTAATGTATTGGCGCAGCGCAGCAAAGAAGTATACCCCGACTTGGTTGGTAAACTTTTTGAAGAAACAGGTAAAGATAGTGAGTTAATAACCAGTGGTTTGTTTACGGTTGTGGATAAAAATCCAGCTACCCGACAAGCGATATTAGACTGGGCAGAAAAGTGGTCAGTCAGTGCGCAATATGTTGATAATAAAAGTGATATTTGTGAAATTGAGAATACAGTTGGCGATGTCGTAGATAAAGGCATATGGATGCCTGATGTCATGCAGATTAGAAATCCAAAATTTGTTACTGCTTTAAAAGCCTCATTTGATTATTTAGGTATTCAATATATTGAGCATTGTGAAGTAGAAGAAATTTTGACAAAAAACAATATTGCGTCTGCGGTGCGCACCAGCCAAAAAAACTATTCGGCAGAAAAAATAATAATTGCCAGTGGTGCATGGAGTGCGCAGTTTGGTATTACAAAATCATCAGTGAAAGTGATTCCGGTCAAAGGCCAGATGATAATGTATAACGGCGAGCCAAATCTTGTTAAGCGTATAGTATTGTCTGAGGGGCATTACGTCATTCCACGTAAGGACGGGCGAATACTGGCTGGCAGCACATTGGAAAAAATTGGTTTTGATAAAACAATCTCATCAGCTGCACATGATGAACTGCACCGTGCAGCAATAGAGTTGGTGCCGTTATTAGATAATCTTGTTATTGAGCGCCAATGGGCAGGATTAAGACCGGGGACGGAAAAAGGCATACCTTATATATGTGAACATGGCGATGTTAAAGGTTTATACATTCATGCCGGGCATTTCAGAAATGGTATTGTATTAGGTTTGGCTTCGGCTGAATTAATGACGGATATTGTTTTAGGCCGCGAACCCTGGTGCGATATCAGTCCGTACAAAATAAACGCACCTCATTAATATTATTGCCGGAATAGCTCCAATCGGTAGAGCAAGTCATTCGTAATGACGAGGTTCGCGGTTCAATTCCGCGTTCCGGCACCAATACAGTAGTGAATAACTACTAGTGAATAGTGAAAAACAAATACACAGTCATAACACGGGCTAAGCTACCACGATAAAATTTCACTATTCACTGACCTTTAGAAGTTTGGTTTAACTGGCGCGTCTTTATACATCGCCACGCTGGACATGATTTCTTCTTTTGCCGCATCTATATCGCCCCAGCCTTCAACACGAACCCATTTGCCTTCATCCAAATCTTTATAGTGTTCGAAAAAGTGCGCAATTTGATCGAGCAACATGGGTTGCATGTCGTTCATGCTTTTAGCGGCACGGTAGGACTTGCATAGTTTATCGATGGGCACGGCTAGGATTTTTGCGTCATCGCCTGACTCATCCGTCATTTTAAGTACACCGACAGGACGACATTGTATAACCGAGCCTGCTATCAGGGGTACCGGTGTGGTGACCAGAACATCAACCGGGTCGCCATCTTTAGATAAAGTATGGGGTACATAACCGTAATTACATGGGTAATGCATGGCAGTGCTCATAAAACGATCGACGAACATTGCACCGGTGTCTTTATCCACTTCATATTTGACTGGATCACTCAAAGCGGGGATTTCGATGATGACATTAATTTCGTCAGGAAGCTTGTCTCCTGAGCTGACTCTATCTAAATTCATAGGGATTCTTCATAAGTTTTACTGAAAGAAAGTTTATACGATTTTGTCCTCATTGTGCGTTAAAAACGGTAATTTTTGTACTAAGCTCTTATTAACTAATCCGATATAAGTTATTGAGCTAACAAGGGTAAACCCTTAGATAGCAATATAAATCTGCCGTTTATCGGCGATTGATATCGTCCGGTCGTTATTTGCTGGCAAACCCAAATTATTGGTCTTAAATTACAGTCATGAAAAAGCAAAGTGGATTTACATTAATTGAGTTGATGGTCACTCTGGTAGTTGCCGGTATTTTGTATTCGGTTGCCGGTTCATCATTGCAGAACACTGTTGCCGAGAAGCAGCTAGTTGCGTCAGCGAACGATTTACTTTCAGCCTTACATATTGCTCGTAGTGAAGCGATTAAGCTCAATCGACGTGTCACTATCTGTGAGAGTAGTGATGGAGCGAGTTGTGATACGACAGGTAATTGGGAAGATGGCTGGATCGTATTTGTTGATGGTGCTGGTGCCGCAAGCGGGGCAACGGGGGTTTGTACGAATGCCACGACGGATTGTTTACTACGGGTTCATGATGCGATTAGTAGTAGTGGTTTGACCATAAGAGGATTGAATCAAAATACCACCACGATTAATTCATTTACCTTCACCTCTCGTGGCTTACCAAAAGATATTAACGGTAATGGTCAGTCAGGTGTTTTTGCTGTGTGTGTTAAAGATGCGGGTGATAATGACTTCTTCCGGGCAGTTGCGCTGAGTTTTTCTGGGCGGGTGCGTATCTCTGATAATACGGCAGTGCTTTCTTCTAACACAAACTCTAATGTTATTGCTTGTCCTTAACATTAGACACTATTGACCATGAGAGCCAATATGAAACAAATTAATACTATAAATAGAAACCGGGGCTTTTCATTATTAGAAGCACTAATCGGTTTTTTTATTCTGTCGATAGGTATGCTGGGTATCGCATCTCTGCAGGCGGTTTCACTTAAAGTTAGTCAGGCGTCGGTGTATAACTCTGTTGCCATGATGAAAGTGGATGAGTTATTCGAAAGTATGCGTGCTAATTCGACGGTACTGAGTGCATATGTGAGTGCGGGTACTTTTAATGACTGTACTGGCTCGACAGTATGTACACCAACACAACTAGCTGGTGATGATGTGTATTGGTGGAAAAGAAATTTAAAGGCTGGGTTGCCAGATGCGGCAATAGTGGTAGTGGCTGTGACAGCAGCAACGCCACCATCTAGGCTAGCTGAAGTAACGATTGACGTGTCCTGGGCGGAGCGTGACAAGAGTTCGACTGGCAGCGTGAATAAATCATATACCACAACAGCAAATATTTGCACAGAGATTCCGTGTTAAAGGTGTAGGTCAAAATTATGATAAAGATTAAACATTCATATGGTTTTACATTAGTTGAGATTATGGTCGCAATGGTGATTGGTGTCATCGTATTAGGCGGCGCATTGTCTATGCACTCTGGTACGCGTAATACCCAAAAGATGAACGAGTCTCGGATGGACATGGTTGCCGATGCGCGTTTTGCAATCGAAATGATCACGTATGATTTACGTCATGCGGGTATGTGGGGTGGTACGAATAAGGAAGGGCTGATTACTTGTAAATCGACAGATGATACTTGTTCAGCCGTTCCATCCTCTGTTAATTTACCCACTGTTGCAACCAATGATTGCGCAAGCGCGGGTAGTGACTTATGGGCTTATAATTTAACACGACCAATATTCGCAACAGATGGTGGTGTAGGTAACCCTTATTCTTCAACCTGTATACCGACATCAGAGGGTTACCTTGCTGGTACCGATATTCTTGAAATTAAATACGCAGACTCGAATCCTGTCGTGACTTTATTGACCAATCAAGCATATATTCGCAGTAACTTTCAGAACGGACAAGTTTTTATCGGTGATACGCAACCGGTTATCGCTTCGCGAGATAGCAAGAGTGATACCAATAACCACGTCCTTCACGCTTATGTTTACTATATTAGTAATCATACAGATGTTGCTGGTGACGGTATTCCTTCATTGCGCCGAGCGTCTTTGGTTCGGGGGCCTGAGATTCAAAATCAGGTTCTGATTTCAGGTGTAGCAGATTTACAAGTTCAATTTGGTGAAGATACGAATGGCGATGGTACGGTGAATCGTTATGTTAATGCAGATCTTGTTAGCGACTGGAGTGTGGTTTATGCCGCTAAAATCTGGTTATTAATGCGCTCGGATGAAAGACCCCTGACACCAGGTGTTATTCCTGCAAAAACGTTTGATATTGCGACTGTTGCGGTGACTAAGGATGATGATTTCCAGTACTTTATGGTTACCAGTATCATCAATTTAAGAAATGTTAAACCTCAGATATAAGTACTAGAGAGATTGATGTTATGAACATAAATAAAATTAGTTATGTAAATAAATTGCCAGTACAAAAGCAGCAAGGTTTTGTGCTGGTACTGGCTATTGTGTTATTGACAGTGCTGACCTTGATTGGTGTTTCATCAATGAACAGTGCCAGTATCGAATTAAAGGCGGCATCGAATGCACAGCAACATCAAATTGCATTTAATACTGTGCAATCATTGATTGAATATTCCATTTCTGATGCTGTGGCTAAGACCACCAGTGGTGGTGCTTCTCCTTTACTCGATTATCAAACCAACTCTGCGACAACACAAACGCTAGATTATACGTTGGACAATGCGGTTGATCTTCAGGCATCACTTGATTATGTCGATTGTATAAATGGAGCACCTGGAAGCAGTCTGGAAGGTGGCAGAGGGTTTGGATATAACCTTTATTCCATTACGGCGACAGGGTTTAATACAAAGAAAACGGCATTTTCAGAACAAGTACAGGGCGTGCGACATGTCGCTGCTTCGTGTTGAAACTAAATCTATAGGTAATCGTTATGAAAAATAAAATACAAAATTTTCTGTCAGTGGTGTTGTTAATGACAGCCATATCGCCTGCTATTGCTGATGATGATTTAAATCCTCCTGGTAAGTTGGTCAGGTCGCATCAAAATGCAGTTATTGATAAATACAATGCTTTTGAATCAGAGGCATTGCGAATGAGTTTTAATGATAGTTTTGATGGTTTTGCAGAGGGAAAGGTTTGTGATTTATGTGAGGAAATAAAAGTCACTATCACACCGGAAACCAAAGCATATAAAAATAATATTGAAGTTCCATTAAAGAATGCTAAGTCTCGTATAGGGCGATTTGCTACTGTTACGTTTGATGTTAAATCGAAACAAGCGGTTGCTATATATTGGTGAGTATCATCATAAAAAGATTTAAACGTTATTGGTGTTGAAATAGATTGTTAATTAATTGCATTGTTAAAATTTTTAGTTTGATAATGCGAATCAGGTAGAGAGAATGATTATGTTTACGCTTCCTAAAAAATTAAAATATATATTGATCAGTTCGCTATATGGCATGATGGTTTCCTTGCCTGCGGTTGCAGAGGATATAGAGATTTATAAAACATCGGGTGCAACGAGTATTACAACTCAGCCGAATATTATGTTTGTCCTGGATACTTCAGGAAGTATGAATACCCAAGTTGACGAACGAGCGGATTATGTCCCATCGACAACCTATGCCGGGACTAATGGCTGTTATCAGGAAGATCAGGTTTATGTCATAAGAAGTGGTTATGACTTCCTATCAACGAACAGTTCTGGCGTAACAAACGCAGAGATAATCTGTGACATTTTTAATTTTGGTGACGGTGACTTCAACTATTATACAAGACGTTTTAATGATTCAGCAATGACCTGTGGCTCTGCTAGCTCTCTGGATCCTGTTGGTTACTTCACCGGTGTTATTGCGCAGTATCGTAGCGGTACCTGGAGTGACCTTGATGCTGACGATATCAATGCTTTTGTTGAATGTGAGGCGGATAGTGGTGTACACGGTGAAGCTACAGGTAATGCTGCGGTTTATGCTACCCAAAGTGGTGCGTCTGGATGGACTGCGTCATCTTCTTCTGAAATTAATTGGAGCGGAACCGGCATCAGCTATACAATGTACGATGGAAACTATCTTAACTACATTATCACCGAGCCTACCACGGGCAGTGCGTCACGTATCGATATTATGAAAGATGTGATGACCAATTTGGTGAATTCGATTACTGATGTCAATATCGGGTTGATGCGTTTTTCTTCAAATGGTGAAGGCGGTATGGTAATTACTCCTGTCGCTGATATAGGGAGTTTGACAGCAACGGGAACGGGTACACAACGTGATGATTTTGAAATAGCATTAAATGCTATGACCGCAGATGGTGTGACACCATTATCTGAATCATTTTATGAGGCGGTGATGTATATGAAAGGGGGGGCAGTTGACTATGGCAATAGTTCGAGTCCAGTTAAGAGTGTTCCAAGCTCGCAGTCTGGTGGTTCTTATATTTCACCGATAACAAATGAGTGTCAGAAAAACTTTGTTGTGTTACTAACGGATGGTGACCCGTACTTTGATAGTGTGAATAATGCACGACTCGGTAACATTGAGTCGGGCTTAACCTGTGCTGGTAATTGTCTGGATGAAATTGCTAAATCAATAGGGTCGAATGATCAAATTCCAGAAGCTACTATGACGGGGGATCAGGTTATCTCTACATATACAATCGGTTTTGCTAATGATAATCCGTTATTGCAGGCTACTGCTGACGAAAGTCTTGCCGCAACGGGTGACGGGGAACGTTTCTATGCTGATAATGCAACATCACTGGCGAGTAGTTTGAATAAAATTGTTGTTAGTGTGTATGAAACCGATACCTCGTTTTCGTCGCCAGCTGTTTCGGTTAATGCGTTCAATCGTGCCACTCACCTTGATGATTTATATTTTACCTTGTTCCAGCCTTCAATCGGGCCGCATTGGGTGGGTAATCTCAAAAAATACAAACTGGAATTTAAAGTTGATACAGATGATGTCGATGGTGATAGTGATGTAACTGAACGTTTGCCTTTTATCGCCGATGCGACGAGTACACCGGCAGCCCCTGTTGATGCAATTAACGCGGGTACCGGTTTCTTCGACGAAGCTGCACAAAGTTACTGGTCAGATGATGTCGACGGTGAAAAAATTAATGAAGGTGGTGCTGCCAATGAATTTGAAAATAATGGCTCGCGCAATGTTTATACCTTTACTGGCAATTATACGGAAACTAACGGTGTTTTTGTTCCAGATGTAGGTGACCTGACAGATTCTGACAATGAAGTGGATGAAGCTAATGTTGGCATTACCGAAAACCCTGATATGTTGGATATTCTGGGTGCAACGGAAAAAATTGCTGGAATTGATCGTCGTGAAACTTTGCTGGATTGGGCAGCGGGTCTGGATGTATTCGACCTGCACGGCGCAACCGGTACTACAGATGATCTGCGACTGGAAATGGGTGATCCATTGCATTCACAGCCTGCACTTGTACAGTATGGTGGTGATGAAGATAACCCAGACCTTGTGGCATATGTTGCAACGAATGACGGTTATTTACACGCAATCGATGTAGATGATGGCAAAGAGTTATTCTCGTTTATTCCGCAGGAGTTACTGGCGAACCTTAATGTTTTAATGGATAACACCTCGGGTGATAAAACCTATGGTTTGGATGGTAATGTTGTTGCCTGGATTAATGACGATAATGGTGATGGCGAAATTACGGGTACAGCTGATTTCGTTTATCTTTACATCACCATGCGCCGTGGTGGTAATAATATTTACTCGCTTGACGTCACTGATCGCGATAAACCTGAATTGCGCTGGGTTATCAAAGGGGGCAGTGGTGACTACTCTGAAATGGGTCAAACCTGGTCGACAGTAAATGTTGAGAAGGTTAAAGATGGCACCGCTGATAAAGTGGTACTAATCTTTGGTGGTGG